>Ga0079305_1000218_pt1 | contig 137420 bp, 119 predicted proteins | sample LMS_cellobiose_e_FD_79183 | JGI IMG/M metagenome (GOLD analysis project Ga0079305, IMG submission 79183) | Rumen-fistulated moose microbial communities from Alaska, USA - LMS_cellobiose_enrichment | ecosystem: Host-associated > Mammals > Digestive system > Stomach > Rumen fluid ...
GTTAGTAATTGCTTCAATGACGATTTTCCATTGACAAATATCAAGTTCTCAAAGAATCATACATTGTTAGTAATTGCTTCAATGACGATTTTCCATTGACAAATATCAAGTTCTCAAAGAATCTTACATTGTTAGTAATTGCTTCAATGACGATTTTCCATTGACAAATATCAAGTTCTCTATGGACTTTGTGTTAGACATGTAAGAATTAAAACGGGGAAGGCATAAGAATTGGTTTTATCAAATTAATCATATGAACTCACTGCATTGTAACCTCAAAAGCGTATTAGCATTTTAAAGGTGTAGCAACTAACTATATAACCAATTATTTATAATGTTTTAATGGCTGAAAAAATTAAACAAGATAAAGATTTATTTAGAAAGGGAACTCTCGTCTAGATAGTGTAAGTGAACCAATTGAAGTACGGACAAAACAATTCAAAGATAGACCGCTTAGGTAATGATTACTAATATTCTTATATTCGAGGAGGTACATATGCATTTAGGTTCAGTTTATCTGATAGTAAAGGATTATAATAAGTCAATTCAGTTTTATGAAAAGATATTAGAAATGCCGGTAAGTGTTCAGAATATGCAAAGGTTTGCTCAGTTTCATTTCGATGGACAAAACATTTCAATATTAAATGGTTACTTTGATGCATTGAATCCAGGTTTAACAGTACGCAAAGGGGAATATGTAGAGGAATTTGATAACTTAGTTTCAATTGCAGATGCTGATAATACACATAAGTTTGTATTAAATCTCTGGTCAGAAAATTTGGAAAAAGAGAGAAATAGAATAGAGCAATTGCATATAAGTGACAAACTGACCAAAATTAAATATATTAACAATGTAAGCCCCTATTATTATTTTCAACTAACAGACCCAGATGGAAATATTATCGAAATCACTGGTCAATATTCACCTAAAAAAGGAGAATTCGTTTAATAATATAATTTATTATCTTATTAGAAAATTAGCAAGTTTGACTGTAATTCAGCCAAATAGAACTCATAAAAATACAGGTGACATGAAGTAACGAATTCCTTGATTACAATCCACAAGAAAATACCAATACTTTCTTCCAAATGCGCAATAATAAATGGTTTATATCTTATAAAGTTTTATCAGCATATTTTTTAGTATAAACTTAAGTTTATCAGGATGGCTAATGTTCATCCGCCTAAAATTATATGTATTAATAATATCATTATCTAACAGGGCTCTCAATTAAATATCTAAATAAAATATAACAAAAGAGTAGAACTAAAAAATCCCACTCCAACTAAGACACAAAACCTAGATTACTTTTTCTATAAAAAGCTTACGTCAATACGAGTACAGGAAAATAGCACAAACCAGAAAGAACGAATGCGCCTATGGAAAGGCATTAGAAGTCCTTTTCTCTGAATATTTTGTGCTATATTATAAAGCAGATTGTCTGAGCGAAGCGAGTTATCTGGTTTATAATATGCCAAGCACAAAATAATCAGAGAATTAGGACTACTTATGCCTTGGAATTGAAGCATGAGTTTTTTCTGGTTTGTGCTGTTTTCCGTCCCCTTGTGATAAACTATTATCCTCATTTTTTATTCTCAACTTATCATCTCTTTTAAAGGTCTTCCAGCATAAAACAGCTCCATCGCTTCTTTTCGTATTTTTGTAAACCGATCAAATACTCTGATAGCTTCCTCTGCATTGTGATACACTTTCCAATAGCCGCACATTACATAGTTCTCACCATTGTTTTTAATATACTCTTCAACATCAGTTACCGGATACCCCAGCATAATTCCTATTTCATGAGGGAAATCCTCATTCTGTCCTGATTCTCTGCATTTGCGGTAACTGCCGTATCGTTCGCCCAGACGGGTCAGTGCCTTGTGAAGATAAGGACAGCCGCTTCCATAGCCGTTTAAGGCTAAAAGAGGATTTTCGATATTATTCTGTATTACCTCCAGCAGCATTTGTTTATCATATATTATAATATAGATGGCTTTTTCACATTCGCACAGCACTCTTGCATTGCAGCCAAATCCTTCGCATTCTTTGATTAGCGCTTTAAAAAAATTTACCCGGCTGTCTATATAGCACTTTCGAAAGCAGACCAGATTAGAGGGTTTTGACTTTAACAAGGCAGGCATGCAGCAATTAGCTAATGAAAATGCCACATAGGAACCGGTTCTGTCTTCTCCTTTTAAAAAAATGTCCTCACTCATATTTAATCTCCTGCTTTAAGCAACAAATAATTTATTGATAATGATTCTCATAACACATTGTATCCTTTGACAACTAATTTTGTCAATTGTGCTTTTGAGAACAATTATCATTAAGTTTCATTATTAGGATTTGAGCTTTTGCAGAATTTTATGAATGCTTTATGATATTTTATGAATTAATTCTGTTTTACTGCCTGTCTTGCTTTTTCGAATTTATCAGGTCTTATATGGCAATAGCCGGTAGGATTCTTGTCCAGATACTTCTGATGATATTCTTCTGCCAGATAGTAATTTCTTATGGGCAGTACTTCTATTGCAATTGGTTTCTCATATTGTTTCTGAAGTTCAAGCAGGGATGCTTTAATAACCGGTACATCTTCTTCTGTTTCATAATAGATTCCGGTTCGATACTGAGAGCCTTCATCTTCACCTTGTTTATTTACTGACGTAGGGTTTATAACATCATAGTATAATTTCAAAATAAAATCCAAATCGATTATTTCTGTATCATAGACTACTTTAACTGTTTCTGCATGTCCGGTATTTTTATGGCAGACTTCCTCATAGGAGGGATTCTCTGTATTACCATTAGCGTAACCTACATTGGTTTCTAATACTCCTTGTACACTTGAGAGGTATTTTTCAGTTCCCCAGAAACAGCCTCCCGCAAGGTATATTACCTTTTGTTTTGATGTATTTGACATACCGCTACCTTCTTTCCTAATGTAATATTCCGATATAATGTTTGAATTTAAACTGCCGGACAGAATTTCATCCGGCAGTTTTTTGCAGTACCTATTATAACACAGAAGGCTGGTTTTTAAAATAATCCCCATAGTTTTTTCGCAATTCTTCTTCATCCAGCTGATAGCGTGATAAATGTTTTGTTATGATCTCTCTTGCAGCCTGACTGTCTTTCCTTTTGATGGAATCTACCAAATTCTTGTGGTCTGCCAGTATTTTTGAATCCCTGACAACGGATAAGCTCAATCGCCTCACTCTGTCAAAATGAGTCATCATTCCAGTCAGCAGGTTGTAAGTAAATTGCTTATTACAGATGGTAAACAATAGCTCATGAAATTCATTATCCAGTTTCAGCTGCTTATCCTCATAGTTTTTTCCCTGATACATCTCCAGCAGCCTGATATTTTCCTCCAGCAATAGAATGTCTTTGGAACTTGCCATTTCACAGGCTTCTTCCACTATTGCACTTTCTAAGAGCAATCGTACAGACCTTGCTTCTTCTACCAATTGATGATTAATGAGAGAAATACAGCTGCCTTTTTGCGGATATATTTCAACCAGCTTAATCTTACTAAGTTCGATTAATGCTTCTCTTACCGGTGTTCTGCTGATTCCAAGCTCCTTTGCCAATTCATTTTCACTAACCAGGCTGCCCGGAACCAAATTCAACGATACAATGTTATACCGTATTACTCTTAAAGCATAATCACTTGCTGTCTCCCTGTTATTTCTCTCTAATATTATCATGCAGACTCCTTAGCTTAGAATATCTTTTAATGTATTACGAACCGCGCCGGGTCCTTTCATCATTTTACCAAAATACTCTTCTACCTGTCTACCCAAACCTGCTTCATAAAGATCTACTCCAAAGATGTCTTCTCTTCTTAGAACTCCGCTTATCTGACTGTGAATATCCCCTGTCTCACCTAATTTTATGTTATGGAATACAGGAGTAAGTGATTCAAGAATTGGATCCGGACTTAAGGTATATGCCTCTCCCTTATCATCCAGTTCCGTTAAATAGCGGCACCAGCCTGCAAGGACCAATGGAATAAGGCTCAAGGATACCTGCCCGTCTTTCTTAAGGTACGCTTTAATTGTTTCTCCAAAGCGTATACTTAGTTTTAAGGATGTATCCGTAGCAATTCTTTGAGGTGAATCGGGAATAAAAGGGTTAGGAAGTCGTTTTGTAAGTACTTCCTCAAGAAACTGTTCCGGTTTTATAATTCCCGGATTTTCTACAACTGGAAGTCCTTCTTTATAGCCTAGTCGGTATACAAGTGCTTTCAAATCCTCGTCCTTCATTTCGTCACTGATTTTATTATACCCCAGCAGGCATCCAAATATAGCCAATGCTGTATGGAGAGGATTCAGGCAGGTACATACCTTCATTCGTTCAACTTTATCTACCGTTTCACGACTGGTAAATATAATTCCGCCTTTATCAAGAGCAAGCCTTTCTCCGGCAAAATCATCTTCTATTACCAGGTATTGAGGTTCTTCTGCGTTGACGAAAGGCGCACAGTAGGTATTCCTTGAGGTTATATAGGTCTGCAGGTCTTCCAGTCCGGTAGCCTTTAAATGCTCTTCTACCTCCGATGCTGGCCTTGGCGTAATCTTATCAATCATGGACCATGGGTATGTAACTTTATCCGTCATGAAAGCTAAAAACTGAGGCTCCGCTTTACCGCTCTCAATCCACTTTTTAGTAATACATGTTACAGCTTCCTTTAATTTCGTTCCATTGTGAGAGCAATTGTCCATACTAACCAGAGTAAGTGGTAAGCCCCCAGCCCTAAATCTCTCATAACATAATGCCGTAAGCTTTCCCATATAGCTTATGGGACAACCAGGTCCATGCTCAAAATCTGCTAATATATCCTGCGTAAATTCTCTGCTTTGGTCTACCAGGCTGTAGCCCTTTTCCGTGATGGTAAATGAAGCTATTTTCAGTGTCGGAGCTTTAAAGATCTCAATCAGCCTGTTCCAATCCTGTGAGTTACTGTTCATACAAAGAGATTCAGCTACACTGGCAATTACCGTCTTTTCAATACTTCCATCCGGGCACAGAGTGGCCAGGATACTAAGATTATCATACTGTCTGTAAGCTTTTTCAACAATTTCATAATCGAAACCTTCCGCAACGATAATACCGGTCTTTAGTATTCCCTCATCTAACAGCTTCTGACTGACTGCTGCCGGAAAAGCCCTGAATATATTGCCGCCTCCAAAATGTATCCATTCCGGACCCTTAGCGGTTTCTGCCAGCATTCTTTCAATATTAAATTGTGGCAGACAGTATCCTTCCCGTTTCCATTCATCCCTATTTTTTAAACCTTCGTAGGATAATCTCATAATACCTTTTTCCTCCATATAATCGGAATCAACTTATGCCTTTTCCTTTGCAATAGCTTCAAAAAGCCCATTTAAATAGCACGTACCAAGTGCTCTGTCATATAGACCATACCCGGGCATGGATACTTCTCCCCAGATTGCTCTTCCATGGTCTGAGCGGACTGGTCCGTCAAATCCGGATTCATATAGAGTCTTTGTTATAGCATACATATCAAGAGAGCCATCACTGGATAAGTGTGCTGCTTCATCGAATTTGCCAGGTGCCAGATGCTTGATGTTTCTTAAATGTGCAAAATGAATTCTTCCTTTAGCTGCCTTTATTATATCACAAATATCATTATTGATATTAGATCCCAGGGATCCGGTGCAGAGTGTTATTCCATTAAACTCCTCATCTACTGCATTTAGCAGTCTCAGAATTGCCTCCTTACCGGTAACAATTCGAGGCAGGTTAAATACGGGCCATGCAGGATCATCCGGATGAATCGCCATATGTATTCCGTACTGCTTGCATACAGGCTTAATACGATTTAAGAAGTATACAAGATTCTCAAACAGGATATCATTATCCACATGCTTATACTCTTCAAAGAGTTCTTTAACCCTTTCAAGTCTTTCAGGCTCCCAGCCTGGCAGAATAAAACCATTGCTGCTCTTATCCAATTCAGAAAACATTTTAGCAGGGTCAATAGTATCTATCATTTCCTGATCGTAGGATAATACAGTTGAGCCGTCCTCCCTTAATTTTGCAAGTTCAGAACGGGTCCAGTCGAATACAGGCATAAAATTATAGCATATCATCTTTATACCGCATTCTCCAAGATTCTTCAGGGTCTCAATATAGTTATCAATATAATAATCACGGTTAGCATTACCGGTTTTAATAGAATCATGAATATTTACACTTTCAATTCCTATTATCTTCAAACCGCTCTTTTCAACTTCCTCCTGTAAATCCCGTATCCTTTCGATAGGCCATATCTCTCCGGCAGGAATATCATATAAAGTTGTTATAACACCTTCAACTCCGGGTATCTGCCGTATTTGCTCCAGAGTAACAGAATCATATTTTTTACCAAACCAACGTAAGGTCATTATCATTACAAAATCCTCCTTTTCATCTTGTATACTAGTATAACAGTATGATTACTAACTGTCAATCTCACAATCGTTTCTACAGCAAAGGTCATTGTTTAATAAAGAAGGAGATATCCACCTGGATGAATTAATTTCTCAATCCCTCGGCAGATATCCCCTTCCTTATCTAATAGGAGGTCTTTATTCTACTTTAGATAATTCCAAGTCCAGCACTTGCATAACCAACTATACTGGTTGCAATTCCTGTTCCTGATACTACTGAAGCAGAGAAAATAAGAAGTAATCTTGTGCCTGCAGTTACCGGTATTGCTAATCCTGAGGTAATTCCACTTACTCTGTCACCGATGGAGATAATACCGGTTAAGGTAGGAGTAAGCTGAACTACAGCTCCGGGTATTGGTGTGAAGGCATTGTTAACTGCAACTGTTCTATAAAGCTGAGCTGTTATCTGAACAGACGTACCAATTAGACTGATTGCGGCATCCACACTAAAGTATGCTGCTAAGGAACTAATTGTGCCGTTTCTTGGTACAGAGAAAGCAAAATTATTAATGTTTGTTGTATCAATTACACCATTCAGTATTTGAATTCCAGTAGCTGAACTTCCAAAGCCTACTGCGGCTGTAGTTCCAACTAAACCACCAAGAATAGTCGTTAAAGCAACTACATTACCAGACGCATAAGGAATAATTGCAGCTCCACCAGGTGATCCAGCAGCTCCTGTTGCCCCAGTGGCTCCTGTGGCTCCGGTAGCTCCGGTAGCTCCCGTTGCTCCAGCGGGTCCTTGCGGTCCAGTGGCTCCTGTGGCTCCTGTGGCTCCCGTTGCTCCTGTGGCTCCGGCAGGTCCCTGCGGTCCGGTGGCTCCTGTGGCTCCCGTTGCTCCAGCTGCTCCGGCAGGTCCGGTGGCTCCTGTGGCTCCCGTTGCTCCTGTGGCTCCGGCAGGTCCCTGCGGTCCGGTTGCTCCCGTGGCTCCCGTTGCTCCAGCTGCTCCGGCAGGTCCGGTTGCTCCTGTGGCTCCTGTGGCTCCCGTTGCTCCTGTGGCTCCGGCAGGTCCCTGCGGTCCGGTGGCTCCCGTTGCTCCAGCTGCTCCGGCAGGTCCGGTGGCTCCTGTGGCTCCCGTTGCTCCTGTGGCTCCGGCAGGTCCCTGCGGTCCGGTGGCTCCTGTGGCTCCTGTGGCTCCCGTGGCTCCAGCTGCTCCGGCAGGTCCGGTTGCTCCCGTTGCTCCGGTAGCTCCGGTGGCTCCTGTCGGTCCTTGTGGTCCCGTTGCTCCTACTGGTCCTTGTGGTCCTACTGGGCCTTGCGGGCCTCTAGGTCCTGTAGCTCCTTGCGGCCCCTGTGGGCCTTGCGGGCCTACTGGGCCTTGCGGACCTCTAGGTCCGGGCGGTCCAGGAGGTCCAGGAGGTCCGGGCGGTCCGGGTGGATAGGGGTTAGGATTACAACATGGATTCCATGGATTATAGTTCATAGCACTTACAATAGTGTCGTCTTGGCTGTCAGTAAAGGATTTGTTTTTTGACGAATCTTTACTACTCATGCAAAAACTCCTTTCTATATAAATCAGGATTTTGAAATCCTAATTTAATATATGACAAATATTGCTATATGTTCATTAATCATGACATTTTTCGATGTATTAAATTTGACAAAATCCTATTTATTCCTATTTAATAAAAAGAAAAGGCGTCCTCTGAACCGGACGCCTTTTAATTTATGATAATTTAAGGATAGTAAGTGATGCAACTACACTTCCTGGCGCAAGATCCGGGAATGTGATGGAAATAAATGAGTCATTTGTTACTGTTATTGTTGCCGGTACAGTAGTTACCTGAACAATAGCTGTTATTTCCACCCTGATAGTAGTCGCGGTATCACCTGTTGTACCTCCGGGAACGGGTAAACCGTTAAGATTAATAGAAACAGAAGTGAGTGTTCCTAATACATTTGCTTCGAATATAACCAGATAATCGCCTGCCTCCGTTAATACTGTATCAGTAGTATTGGGAAGTAGAATACCAACAGGCGTACTCGGAACATTACCACTATCAAATACAAACTCTGCACCACCAGCAATAGTTCTGTCAGAATTGGTACTATAGCGGAAAACATAAGAATTGATACCTGCGGGACCAACTGGGCCTTGCGGACCTTGTGGACCTTGAGGGCCTTGAGGACCTGTGGCTCCCGTTGGACCTTGCGGACCTGTAGCTCCTGCCGGACCTGCTACACCTTGTGGGCCTGCCGGACCTGCTTCTCCCTGAGGACCTGCGGGACCTGTGGCTCCTGCCGGACCTTGGGGACCTGTGGCTCCCGTGGCTCCTGCCGGACCTGCTTCTCCCTGTTCTCCCTGGGGACCTGCGGGACCTGTGGCTCCTGCCGGACCTTGGGGACCTGTGGCTCCCGTGGCTCCTGCCGGACCTGCTTCTCCCTGTTCTCCCTGGGGACCTGCGGGACCTATGGCTCCTGCCGGACCTTGGGGACCTGTGGCTCCCGTGGCTCCTGCTGGACCTGCTACTCCCTGCTCTCCCTGGGGACCTGCCGGACCTGTGGCTCCTGCCGGACCTTGAGGACCTGTGGCTCCTGTAGCTCCCGTGGCTCCTGCGGGACCTGCTTCTCCCTGTTCTCCCTGAGGGCCTGCGGGACCTGTGACTCCTGCCGGGCCTTGAGGACCTGTTGCTCCCGTGGCTCCTGCCGGACCTGCTACTCCCTGCTCTCCCTGGGGACCTGCGGGACCTGTGGCTCCTGCCGGACCTTGAGCTCCTGTGGCTCCCGTGGCTCCTGCCGGACCTGCTACTCCCTGCTCTCCCTGGGGACCTGCGGGACCTGTGGCTCCTGCCGGACCTTGAGCTCCTGTTGCTCCCGTGGCTCCTGCCGGACCTGCTTCACCCTGCTCTCCCTGAGGACCTGCGGGACCTGTGGCTCCTGCCGGACCCTGTGCTCCGGTTGCTCCCGTTGTTCCTGTTGGACCTGCTACTCCTTGTTCACCCTGGGGACCTTGGGGACCTGTGGCTCCTGCCGGACCTTGGGCTCCTGTGGCTCCGGTTGCTCCGGGCGGGCCTGCTACTCCCTGTTCTCCCTGGGGACCAATAGGACCTGTAGCTCCTGTGGCTCCTGTTTCACCTTGGGGACCTGCCGGACCTTGTAAACCTTGAGGACCCTGTGGACCTGTGGCTCCTGCCGGACCTTGGGCTCCTGTGGCTCCGGTTGCTCCGGGCGGGCCTGCTACTCCCTGCTCTCCCTGAGGGCCAATAGGACCTGTGGCTCCGGTTGCTCCTGTTTCTCCCTGAGGGCCTGCCGGACCTTGTAAACCTTGTGGCCCTTGTGGACCTGTAGCTCCTGCCGGACCTTGTGGGCCTGTGGCTCCCGTTGTTCCTGCCGGACCTGCCGGGCCTGCTTCTCCTTGAAGACCTTGTGGTCCAGTAGCTCCTGCCGGGCCTTGGGCTCCTGCCGGACCTGCTTCTCCTTGGGGACCTTCAGGACCCGCTTCTCCTTGTACTCCCTGGGGTCCCTGTGGACCTGTGGCTCCTGTGGCTCCCGTTAAACCAATAGGTCCCTGTTCACCTTGGGGACCAGTAGGTCCAATCTCTCCTGGTGCTCCTGCCGGACCTGTTGATCCAGTTGCTCCGGTAGCTCCTGCGGGACCTTGTTGTCCGGGAGGGCCTGCGGGACCTGCTGGGCCTCTAGGTCCTGTTGGTCCTATTGGACCTTGCGGGCCTGATGGGCCTTGTGGGCCGGTCTGTCCGGTCTGTCCGGGAGGTCCAGGAGGTCCGGGAGGTCCGGGAGGTCCGGGAGGCGGACAAGGTTTCGGTGGGGATGGAGGCGGCGGACAAGGCTGGCCCTGCCCGCTAAAGTCACCGGGTCTACCATTATTCCAGCCATTGTTATAATTAGCTGCTGAAATATTAGATTTATCATCCCTTAGACGCCTTCCTGATTTATCGAACTCAGATGAATTAAAACCAGCGTTCATGCATAAAGCTCCTTTCCTGCATTATGTCCAATTGCCAGGTTAACCCTGACAGTTAGTATAAAGGAAGCTTTCTATGCTTCCTACCATATAAATATGATAGATACGCTGTTTTGTTCCAGTTTTTTGCTATGCCAGTGAATATTCCTTAATATACTTTTCAAGTTTGTCCGCCTGCATAATAAATTCCTCACTCATAGCTGCACTCTCCTGAGCGGCAGCTGCATTTTTTTCAATTATGGGAGTAATATCTTTCAGGAACACATGTGTCTTTTGTAACTCATTCTGAACTGCTTTTGTATTATGTGCCAGTTTTTCCATTACATAATTTGTCTCCTCAGAAACTTTTACGATACGCTCAAAATTCCCTGCCGTATTGTTCGCCATCTGGGACCCATAATGAATCGCACTGACTGTACTGTTAATCAGCCCTGAAGTTGACTGCACTGCCTGGGTACATCTGGCTGCAAGTTTGCCTATCTCAGATGCTACAACCCCAAATCCTCTTCCGTTTTCTCCTGCCCTGGAGGCTTCAATGGAAGCATTTAAGGATAAGAGATTTGTCTGTTCCGCAATCTGTTCAATCACCGAAATGACCTGTGAGATTTCACCTGATCTCTGTTCAATGCTTCCCATGGCTTCCAGTACTTTTCTCATACTGTTGTTACCTTCCCTTGCAGCAGTTACCGCTGTTTCAGAAAGGCCTGTTACATTTTTCGTCTGGTCCGTATTTATATTAATCATATCAACAATTGCTTCTACTTCGCCTACCAGATTATTTATCCGGTTATTCTGCTCTACACTTCCGTCTGCTACTGTCTTTGCCGTCACTGCAATCTGGGCGGACCCTAAGGAAATTCCCTCAGCAGCAGTTGATATCGCCTCAATTACATTTTTAAGGGATAATATCGTATTTTCCAGAGATGATTTAATGGGAGTAAAATTACCTTCATATTCTATACCTACAGAAACAGCCAGGTTTTTTTGCTCCAATTCTCTTACTACATAAGTTATGTTGTTAATATAATTTTTAAGCTTTTCTATGGTTTGTGTAATTCCCTGACACAGGCTGCCCATTTCATCCGTAGATGAATATTGGAGATCTACCTCTAAATTACCTGCTGCCATTTCATTCATAACGGCCATAATATTATCAACGGGATGAATAATACTTTTTATTGTCTTAGACAGTATTCTCATACAGCTTAAGACGCCGACAATTAAGAGCAGTAAGAATAAAACAATACTTACGACTACTTTTATGTTTATACTGTTCATATAATGCCTGGCATATGTGGCTGTAAAAGCTTCCAGCTCTTCTAACTCTTCCACCATATGACTGTGAATGGGGACGTAATCATTTTTATAAATGCTATAGATTTTCTTCTGGTCGAATTCTCTGGCACTGGAAAGAATCTGTTCTCTGTAACGTGTTCCTTTTCCTAATTCTAACTGTAAGCTTTCTAAGATCTTCTTCTGCTCTCCATTATTTATTGCAGGTATGGTGGACATGTCTGTTATGTACGCTTCCAGTAAATCATATTGCTGTTCAGATTCTTCAATATACTTACTGCAAAGTTCTTTATTCTGTGTAATATAGCTTCGGTAAATATTATTTTCAATGATTTTCATAGAAACCTGAGCTTTTATTACTTTCTCTTCGGTTTGATAGATCTGTGAATGAAACTCATTGGTCATGTTTCTTAAGGACATAATATTAACCAGCGAGACAATGACCATTAATAACATTACTGCCCCCATACAGCCAAAGGTGAACTTGAGCCTTCTGCCGATAGGCATATTATATATCTGATTTATAATATTTTTAATAGATTTAAACCTAACTTTCTTTTTCATGTTAACATACTTCTTTTCCTTTGTATTTTTCATACATCCTCCATTAACCTGTCTTCTGTTAAGCTAAATCTATCAATCTCGTGTAAACCCATTATGGCGGGATTGTAAATTCTATGTAAAACAAAAGGACTGCTTTCGACAGAATCACCTGTCAAGCAGTCCTTCTATAAATAAAATTCTTTACAAATTCTTAATATTGTTTCCAATTCTGGAATCGTATGGAATTCTCCTCTACTAATGCGGAAGAGATAATAATTTCACCATTGCTCTCGGTTCTTTGTTCCTCAAGGATGGGGACCGGGTTACAGCCGCCACGTTCCTGGGCTATTTTGTCTGTAGGGAAGACATTCTTACAATTCTGACATTGGAAGTTGTCACCTTTCTGTTCAAAATAGGCATAAGGGCTGCCGTTACATACCTGACAAGTGTTAAAGGCGGTTCTAATGGTTCCGTCACTTGCTTTGACTGCAAATAAACCTACTGTCAAACCACCGGCTTCTGTTTCAAAAAAAGATGCTTTGTCCGTTATTTTTGACGTATCAATAACAATGTCACTATTATCGTTGAGAGTTATTCCAGTGCTTTGTACTTCTTCCCCTTTGTCAGTATCGGCTCCCTTTGATCCGTTCTTTACTACAAAGACAATGAGCAGAAACAACAAAACTGCACCGATTGCAACTGTAGTTATGTTTTTAATAGATAACTGTTTCTTTTTAATAATTTTCTCCTCCACTCCATAAAATGATACCTTATAATACCATTACTTTGTGGAGTTTGTATGGAGATATCTTATTGATTATGATACTCCTTGGAAAAGTAATAATTTTTTTGCTCATCACTATAGAAATAAAGATAATCGGTCTGAGGCGGATTAAGTGCCGCATTAATTGCTTCCCTGCCCGGATTACAGAGTGGTCCTGCGGGCAAAGCCGGGCATTTATAGGTATTGTAAAAGCTGTTGTAACGGTTGATATCCCCGTCTATATATGGTTTTATATATTTTTCCACGTAATGGATGCTCGCATCTAATTGCAGCTTTTTGTTTATTTTTAACCGGTTATGAATTACGGAGGATATGTTGTATTTTGTTTCTTTATCCTTTCCCTCTTTTTCCACCAATGAAGCAATGGTCAGCACCTGGTCCATAGTCAACCCAAGCTCCGCTGCCTTTTGCTTATCTGCTTCTGTTATTTTTCCGTTTCCATTCTGTAAAAATCTGCCTATGGCATCTTCTCCTTTGCTCAATCGGTAGAACTCATAGGTATCAGGATATAAATATCCTTCCAGCAGGTAACAACGGTCAGGGTTATCCTCCAGCACAGCAATTAAAGAATAATTACTAAAATCATACTCCTCCATAGCTCTATACAATACTTTCTCTGAGGCACACACTCCTTTCCTGACAAGAAGCGTAAATACCTGAGGCACTGAATAACCTTCCGGTATGGTTACTTTTACTGTCCTTCCCAGATTACTTACTTTGGAGGCTTCAACAAGGCCAGTGACTTTGTCATATGGATTGTATACTATAACTCCGCTTAAAGCAGTGGTATCATACCCTTTTGTCTGCATATCAGATACTTTATAGGATTTAACACCTTGTGTTTTTAAAAGAACCCATTTAAGAGCTGCCATATGTACCATAACGGCTTTACTTTCCCTGGAAATATACATGGGCGAAGCCATGGTCTTTTTTACACCTTTTGCCTTGGAGGAGGAATAGTAGTAAAAAGTACTGCTGTCCAGGGTAAAAATTATTTTCTTTTTATTCACAGTATTAGTCACAGTTGCCTTTTTTGTTGCTTTATTATAGGTGAATTTAAGGTCTGCTATCTGTGCCGTTGTTTTCTTCAAAGGAATCATGATGTTCCCTTTGTCAGTGGTTTCTATTCTCCCGTCAGTATCCTTGGAGAAATCCCATAAGGTATAGATGCCTTTTGCATCTGCAGTAAGGATTCCGTACTGTTTCTCAATTACAGTCCTGGTCTGGCTATTGGTCTCAGTCTCAGTGGCAGGCTCTGTCTCTTCCGTTACTGAGGTTTCTGTGGCAGCAATAGTCTGGGTTCTTAAAAATCCTGTTATTAACAGAGCCGGAATTATTATGAGTGCAGCCAGCTTCTTTATTTTTCTCATTAACTTACCTCTTTCTTTCATAAGACATATCAGCCTTTAGATATTTAAGGCTTTTCGTTATACCATATAATTACATTTCCCTCTATATTTTAAACCTTTGACAGAAAAATGCAATGGTTTAATTGATATTCGTCATAAAGACAAGAGGAATCCTCATAATATTACTAAGACTGTAAGGAAAGAATGGCTGCTATGAATAAACAGGAAAGAGTACAGATAATTGTACGCTGCAGTGATTACGAGAACAATTACAATGAAATTGCTTCAATGGGTAAGCTCAAATATAAATTGCCTATGATTGACTCTTATGTTGTTGAGGTGGCACCGGATGCTTTAAGTAATCTCCAATCAGAGAATCACCTTTGGAGTTATGAACTGGATACACACATAACCGCTCAAATGAACCGTGTAGCCGATATCATAGATTTAAACTGGGCACACGAAAGAAATATTACAGGTGAAAATGTAGGAGTTGCAGTTGTAGATACCGGCATCTGTATGCACAAAGATTTTACAGAAGGGAAAAATAGAATAAAAGCCTTTCATGACTTGATTCACGGAAGAATAGAGCCTTATGACGATAACGGCCACGGCAGTCATGTCTCAGGGATTATAGGCGGCAGCGGCTTTTTATCAAACGGTAAATATACAGGCATAGCTCCGAAATGTGATCTGATTGGAATAAAAGTACTGGATCAGAAAGGTGACGGTAATATTTCGGATGTACTGGCAGGATTACAGTGGATAATTGATAATAAAGTAAAACACAATATAAGAGTCGTAAATATTTCAGTTGGTACAACGACAAAAGACAATGCCGATGAAAATTCGCTGTTGGTTAAAGGTGTAAATGCTGTGTGGGATGCAGGTATTGTAGTGGTGGTAGCTGCCGGTAACAATGGTCCCAGTCCCATGTCCATTTCAACTCCCGGTATCAGCAGAAAGGTAATTACCGTTGGTTCTTCCGATGACAGAATAACCGTTGAACTCTTTGGAAACAAAACAATGGATTATTCAGGAAGGGGTCCTACAGCCTCCTGTGTGAAAAAGCCAGATATCGTGGCACCCGGATCTAATATTGTATCCTGTGGTACCATGAAGAACTACCAAAGATACAGATACAATGTTCTTAATAATCCCAGGAATGATTATACTAACCTAATGTATACAGTTAAGAGCGGCACCTCCATGGCTACCCCCATTGTTACCGGTGCTATCGCTCTTTTACTTTCTGTATATCCGTCTTTAAGCAACAAAGACGTTAAACTGAAACTGCGGGACTGCGCCATTGACCTTGGTTATCCCTGGTCTAAGCAGGGCTGGGGTCTGTTAAATATAAAAAGACTTCTCCAATAACAAGTGTGGCAGAATCTACCATGTATTAAGCAGACACGTTCTTTCATAACATTGTCTCTCTTAATTCATGGTAAGTTCTGCCATCCTCTTGGTTTATATGCATATTTGCTTTACGGGGCCGAGGGTTCCACTCTGCGGAATATGATTTGCTTGTGACAATAAGGCTTGATTTCAAGCTCTTATCACAGTTACATTCCTAAGCTGTAACAGGACAACTGTAAAACAGGGCGTTCTGCTCCGTGAAATAGCTGGATCAAAACTTCTTGTATAATTCCTGTTTGGCACCGCATACTGGACATTTATCAGGTGCACCGTCAAGGACTGTATGTCCGCAGATTGGACAGACATATACAGATTCCAGTTTGATATCCTGTCCGCCTTTTGCAGCGTCCTGAGCCTGTTTGAACAATTCTGCGTGTATTTTTTCTGCTTCCAGCGCTAAATGGAAGGATCTTTGTGCTCCTTTTTCTTCCTGAAATTCTGCTGCATTCAGATACACCGGATACATTTGATCTACCTCATGAAGCTCACCATTAATTGCTCCCTGCAGATTATCCACTGTTTTTCCTGTTCCGAATACTGCTCCGGCAACTACGGTAGCATCAGCAGTATCTCCTCCAATCTCCTTGAAGTGATTATTTGCATGTACCCTTTCTGCATAAGCTATGGCCTCAAACAGCTTAGCTATGTTAGGAAAGCCCTCTTTCTCAGCCATGGTTCCCCAGGTCAAATACCTCATATGGGCCATGCTCTCTCCACCGTAAGCGGAATGAAGAAAATCACTTGTCATTGCATTTTTAACTGCCATTTCTAACCTCCTTAGGAATTTATTTAAAAAGTAGGTCTACTCCTAAGCTTATCATAATCCTGCTGAAATCTTATATAAATTCTGCATAATATCCATGCCGGTTTCACCAGAGAATTCTGCTAAACTTAGGTGCATCCCTGCTTTTTTTACTGAACACACTATTTAACCACAATATTACAATTTATATAATTAACCATATTCTATAAGTTAAACGAACTTTATACAAATCGGTTGATTAAGGCCTCAATTACTTTTGTATTCCTCTCCTGTTCAATTAAAGTCTTGCCGTCTTTTAAAAGGTTATGCTTTCTATGAAAATCCAGTTTATCTTCTCTATAGATTATACCGGTGGGAATTCTTTCTTCGCCTTCCATTGCAGTCATAATTGCCGCTGCTTTATTAGTGGGGTCGTATTCTTCTCCCAGTGGCGAAACTTTACTCTTGTAGTAAGCAAAGGTATTGATCTTATTAAAGCTGATACACGGCTGCAGGATATCCACAAATGCATAGCCAGGATAAGAAATGGCTTCCTTCATAAGGGTTACCAGCTGTTTTGCATCACCGCTGAAACCTCTGGCTACAAAACCTGCACCGGCAGCTATTGCCATTAATACGGGATTTAAAGGAGTATTCATACTTCCATCCGTCTGTACTTCAGTAACATGACCTTCCTTACTGGTGGGGGAAGCCTGGCCTTTGGTAAGTCCATAGATTTGATTATCATGTACAAAATGTGTAATATTTACATTTCTTCTTATGTTATGTATGAAGTGGTTTCCTCCTTCACCATAGGAGTCACCGTCTCCGGAGTCCACGATAACCGTTAGTTTTTCATTGGCTATCTTGGCAGCAACTGCAGCCGGTAAAGCTCTTCCGTGAAGTCCGCAGAAACTGTTAGCGCTGATATACTGAGGTGTTTTTGCTGCCTGACCGATTCCGGCTACCATCAGTACATCTTTTGGATCTTTATCAAGCTCTTCCAAGGCCGTTTTTAAACTATTTAAAATGGCAAAATTGCCGCAGCCGGGGCACCAGGCTGTTTCGTAGGTTGTAAATTTTCCCATATCAGTCAAGACCTCCTTCCAGTACCTGTGATTCTATCTCTTCACCGGAAATCTGTCTGCCGTCATATTTTAATATACTCCTGTCACAGCTGATGCCGGTCTGTTCCCTGATAAGGGATGCCAGCTGTCCGGTGGCATTCTGTTCCACATTTATTAAGGTTCGTCCTTTGGAATACTTTTCAAGATTCTTAATTGGCAAGGGATAGATATCACCGAATACCAATGCACCATAACTTCCTTTTCCAGACCGGTTTAAGCGGCTAACTGCTTCGCTTATAGGACCATAGGTAGACCCCCAGCCAAGGAGCAGTACCTTGCAGTCTTCTTCACCGATAAATTCTGGTTCCTGTAATTCCAGAGTCAGTCCTTTTAGCTTCCTCATTCTCTTATCCATCATATTATTTCTGACATCAGCAGATTCTGTTATCCAGCCTCTTTCATCATGTTCATCACTGTCTGCTGTCACCAGATGTTCTGTTAATCCGGGTATAAGCCTTGGAGAGATACCGTCCTCTGTAATACGATAACGTAAATACTCCCCTTCTGCTTCTTTTGCAGGTTCAGTCAGTGTAATATCATCAAGGCTATAGGGTTTTACACAAGCTGTGGTATCACCAAGATATTGATCACTTAAAAGGATTACAGGTATTTGATATTTTTCCGCAAGATTCAGCGCTCTGATTGTTTGATAGAAGGAATCTTCATGATTTCTAAGGGCTATAACCATACGTGGGAACTCACCCTGTGCTGCAGAGATTACAAATTTTAAATCACTCTGCTCGGTTCTGGTGGGAAGCCCTGTTGCAGGTCCCGGCCTTTGTACATCTATTACTACCAGGGGAATCTCTGCTATACCGGAAAAGCCTAAAGCCTCTACTTTTAAACAGAAACCTCCGCCACTGGTACCAGTCATTGCTCTGGCTCCCGCGTAGGAAGCGCCAAGTGCCATATTGATTGCCGCAATTTCATCCTCTGCCTGCTCTACCAGGACCCCTGAGGCATTACCGATAAAAGCCAGATATTCCATTACTGCTGTGGAAGGTGACATGGGATAAGCCGAATAGAATTTAAGTCCGCCGGCAACTGCTCCCAGTCCTACTGCCTTACTGCCAGAAATCAGCATATAATCTTTATAGGGTCCTTCCAAATGTTCAAAAACAGGTTCAACGCTGTCGTATCCAATCTGGATTGCCTTTAGATTAACTTCTAAAAACTCTTTCTTTATGACTCGTGGCATAACTTCTTCCACGTATGTAAACGGTTCACCAAAAAGCTTTAATATAGCACCAATAGCAATACTGCCTGATGCCCTTAGATTTCCAAGCTCCTTCGCCTTCTTATCCATATCCAGCTTGATTATTCTGTCGTCAGTGTATTCCAAGCTGCTGTCACACAGGATAAATCCCTTCTCAGTTAGTTTATCTTTATGCAGATGAATGGTTTCATCATTTAATGCAATAATACCATCAATTCTGTCACTGTGAGAATTGATCTTCTCGGTTCCAAAACGGATCATAGAAAAATTGTGGCCGCCGCGTACACGGGACATAAAATCCCTGGTGGTGTAAATATAATAACCGGAGTGCTTTAATAGCTTCTCCAGAATTGCAACAGTGGTGTCAATGCCCTGACCTGCTGCACCGCCTACTAATAAATTGTACATAGTTCTCCTCCTTTTCTAAAATCTGACTATATTATACTTCATTTTCATTTGAATTTCAATAATAATTATCATTTTCTTTATTATTATTTATAAACAGGTATTTTCTCATACAATTATCTCATATCACTCCAAGTCATGCATTTTAGAGAGACTCTTAATTGCTTTTTCCCATAAAAACTGAAATGTTTCATTATAAGAATTATTATACGGATAAAATAAGTGTTCCTATAATCCTTCTACTGCACAAAGATGAACGCTGCTTCTGATGAAATTCAAAAAAAGAAATTCCGATTATTTATATTAGTAAGAAACGGAGATTATTCCATTTATTTTATCAGGGCGGAGATGGCTTTAAAGGTATCACTGCCGGCCTTTCTTGTTAATTCGAATAATAGGGATTCATAAGTAGCAACCATAATACCTTCATATTCATAACGTTTTAGTGCAGCTGCTTTATCTTCGGTTTTTCTTGATCCGATACAATTTGTAACGGCAATTACATTATAACCGGCTGCCCTTAAATCTATGGCAGTTTGTTGTACACAGATATGCGCCTCTGCACCGCACAAAATTATATTCTTCTTTTGCAGTTTATCTATCTCTTCTTTTAATCTGCTGTCCTCATAGCAGCTGAAACTTATTTTATCCAGATAATGAAAGTTATCCACCATGTCCCGGATTTCCGGTATTGTCATACCCAAACCTCTGGTGTACTGCTGTGTTACGATAAAGGGGATATGAAGCAGCTTAAAGCCCTCCAGCAAAAGCTTAACATTTCTTACACACTCTTCACTATCCTTAATCACAGGAAGCAGCTTTTCCTGTATATCAACAATTATAGCCATTGATTCTTCCGCTAATATTCTCATATATAACCATGCCTTTCTATCAGCCTGCAATCTTTGGGAGGCAGGCACAAATTTTATTCTTTATCATAAATTACCCATATTATAACAATAGGAAACTTCTGAGACAACTTAAACTTTACAAGCCTTTCTCTGCATTCTGGGCTTAATCTTCAGTATCTCTGTAAAAGACAATGCAATTCTGTAATTTTCTGTCGGAAAAACACAACAATTTCTTCTATAAATATAGGAAATAGGGCAAGCTCAGATTCATATGATACATTGTAATAACAAATAGGAGGCTCTTACATGAGTGATTTAACAGCAACTAACTGCGGTTCCGGATGTGGCAATAATAGTTCATGGATTCTTATTCTCCTTTTACTTTGCTGCTGTGGCGGTGGTAACGGATTCTTTGGTGGCGGCTTTGGTAACAATGGATGCGGATGCGGCAATGACGGATGCGGCTCAATCATTTGGATCATCTTAATCCTTTGCTTATGCGGAAACTCCTTCTAATTATTCTTTATCAGTTAGAAGCTACATCAAACAGAAAAAAGCTGCCTTATGGCAGCTTTTTTTCGTTCTATCTTCGATTCCAGTCCTGTCTTCCATTATGCCTGTTCTGTCTTACTCTTTCATAACAGTCCGGATCTATTTCATAAACTGAATTTCCATCTATAACCAAATCTCTTGATGATTTTTCAACCCTCTCATTCTTCTTGTCTATATATGAATAACCCGGATTAATCCCGTTATCCTGCATACTTTTTGCCTTTTGGTTGTCATTACCTCTGTTTGCATAATAATAATTTGGCATAGTAACCTCCTTGTAAATTATACTATTACATAAGTTGAATTCAGCCTTTTCATAACAGGCTTCCTTCACTTTGTATAGAACGCCCTAAAACAGCCGGGATTATAAATCTTAGATTTTATAAGAATTTAAAGATGGTTTAAGAATAAAAGACGTTCATCCTGGTACCTCAGGTAAATTATTCTCAAGCTATTTTTTTACCAATCATTACAATATATGAATTGTATTTTTAAAATGTCCTCAAAAGATATTGATTAACAAATAGTTTTCTTATATACTTATATAAATTCATTCAAGTTTTTTACGTTAACGTGTAAAACTCTTAAACAAGTAAAGCTTTATAAGAAATAAAAAAATATAAATCGGAAAGAGGTTTTATATGGCAGGCTCAACGTTTGGATCAATGTTTCGCATAACTACCTGGGGAGAGTCCCACGGTTCAGGAATAGGAGTTGTTATAGATGGCTGCCCTGCAGGGCTTCCTCTTGAGGAAGAAACTATTCAGGCTTTTCTTGACAGAAGACGACCGGGTCAGACCAAATACGCTACCCCAAGAAATGAAGCAGATACCGTTAAGATATTGTCCGGTGTCTTTGAAGGAAAAACTACAGGTACTCCAATATCCCTTGCTGTTCTCAATACAAATCAGATCTCCATGGATTATTCTGAAATAGCCGGCTTTTACCGTCCAGGTCATTCAGATTATACTTATGATTCCAAGTATGGCTTCCGGGACTATAGAGGCGGCGGCAGATCCTCCGGAAGAGAAACGATCGGCAGAGTCGCTGCAGGAGCAATTGCTTCTGCTATTCTGAAGGAGCTTGGTATCAGCCTTTGCGCCTATACCAAATCAATCGGTAATATTAACATTGATTATACCAAATGCAACAGAGATAACATTCCTTTAAGTCCTTTCTTTATGCCAGACCTTGAAGCCTCTGTTGCCGCTGAGGCTCTCATGCAGGAGAAGATGGAGGAACAGAATTCCATAGGCGGTGTAATTGAATGTATAATCTCCGGTGTTCCGGCTGGTATAGGAGAACCGGTTTTTGACAAGTTAGATGCTAACCTTGGAAAAGCTATCCTATCCATCGGTGCCATAAAAGCAATTGAATTCGGTTCAGGTTTCTCTGCTGCTCAAAAAACCGGTGCACAGAACAATGACCCCTTCATATACACGGAGGATGGAAAAATCAGCAAATTAACCAATAATGCAGGTGGTATCCTCGGTGGTATAAGCGATGGTTCAGAAATCGTATTCCGCGCTGCCGTAAAACCTACAGCCTCTATTGCACAGACTCAGAGAACGATTAATAAAGCCGGTGAGAATATCAGTATAAATATTAAAGGCCGCCACGATCCGGTTATTGTTCCCAGAGCTGTCGTTGTTGTAGAATCCATGGCAGCTGTTACCTTAGTAGACATGCTGTTTGTAAGTATTACTTCCAGAATGGATTCTATTATTAAATTTTTCAGGTAACAGCAGGGAGAGTCCTCTTGATTTTGTACGCGTGGAAGAACACGCAGATGGGAGTAATTATGAAAAGAAAATTCCTGACAACTCAGGAAATGGTTCAAATCGCGCTTTTTACTGCGATTCTTGCGGTACTGTCCCAGATATCTTTTATGCTTCCGGGAGGTATACCGGTCACCCTTCAGACCTTTGGTATTGTTCTTATTGGTACCATTCTTGGTAAAAAATCAGGTTTCCTGTCCGTATTCCTTTATCTTCTTATCGGTACGATTGGTATTCCTGTATTTGCTAACTTTGGCGGAGGTATCGACGCATTGGTCGGACCTACCGGCGGTTATCTGTTCGGTTTCCTTCCCATGGTCTTTCTCACTGGTCTTGGAAGCAGGAAATCCTACCATTTAGGTATCTTCTTTAGCATCATAGGTTTGCTGATTTGCCATGTTATGGGGCTTCTGTTCTATTATCAGATAACGGGCACCTGGTTATTGCCTTCCGTTCCTTTAATGCTGGCAAAAGATCTGGTAACTACAGTTGTTGCCGTTAGCCTCGGAAGAGAAATTTATAAGATACTTTCCCGTATGTCCATGGGATTAAACAGATCCTAATATTTCAGACATTTATACATTGATTTTTGCATTTATAAAATACACTTATTTGAGAGCTTCCTAAACCTCTGATATACAGTTTGCCGTTTTTACGCATACAGTATTTGTAAGGGTTTAGGAAGCTTTTTTCTGTTACTATTCATTTTCCTGTATAAAAATAAATAAGCCATTGACAGGACATTAATTCTGTGTATAATAATGATTATGCTGTTTAGCAACACTAAACTTTGAGTTTAATTTTATTAAGGAGCACAGGATGAAAATCGGTGAAAAAATCAAGGAACTTCGAGTACAAAAGAATCTGACCCAAGAAGAATTAGCAGACCGGGCGGAGCTCTCAAAGGGTTTTATTTCCCAGTTGGAAAGAGATTTGACCAGTCCCTCCATAGCTACCTTAGTTGATATTTTACAGTGTCTTGGAACCAATCTGGAAGAGTTCTTTTCCGATACCTCAACAGAACAGGTAGTATTTAAGAAAAGTGATTATTTTGAGAAAATTGATCCGGAACTTAAGAACTGTATCCAATGGATCATCCCAAATGCGCAAAAGAACATGCTGGAACCCATTCTCCTGACCTTGGAACCCGGCGGCTCTACTTATCCCGACAATCCCCACGAAGGTGAAGAATTCGGATATGTATTAAACGGCAGTATTGTTCTTCATATAGGGAACAAAACCTATAAAGCAAAAAAGGGCGAATCCTTTTATTATAAAGCTGGCAAGAATCATTATATCTCTGCTTCCGATAAGCAAGGCGCCAGTCTATTGTGGATATCCACACCACCAAGCTTTTAACTTAAAATCATACTGAAACGATGTATGGTTTTATCAAACTGGTGTGAAACGTACTTTACTTTTACAATAAACTCAGGAGGATTTATCATGTCTGGCGATAAACTTATTGATTTAATAGGCATAACCAAGAAATTTGACAACAATGTTGTTCTGGACAATCTGGATCTTTATATAAAGGAAAATGAATTCTTAACTCTGTTAGGCCCAAGCGGCTGCGGTAAGACCACTACTCTCCGTATTATTGGAGGCTTCGAAAATCCCGACAGCGGTAAAGTCCTTTTTGACGGGAAAGATATTACCAAACTGCCTCCCAATGAAAGACAGTTAAATACCGTATTTCAGAAGTATGCTCTTTTCCCTCATATGTCTATTTCAGAAAACATTGCTTTTGGATTAAAAATAAAGAAGAAAAGCAAAGCCTACATACAGGATAAGATAAAATACGCCTTAAAGCTGGTTAATCTTGAAGGTTTTGAGAATCGTACCCCTGATTCCTTAAGCGGCGGCCAGCAGCAGCGTATAGCCATAGCCAGAGCAATCGTAAATGAACCAAAGGTACTTCTCCTGGATGAACCCTTAGGTGCATTGGATTTAAAACTGCGCCAGGATATGCAATACGAACTTATTCGACTTAAGAATGAGCTTGGAATAACCTTTATCTATGTTACTCACGACCAGGAGGAAGCCCTAACCATGTCTGATACAATTGTAGTCATGAACCAGGGTTATATCCAGCAGGTGGGTACTCCGGAAATGATATACAACGAGCCCAAGAATGCCTTTGTAGCAGACTTTATCGGTGAAAGTAATATTATCTCCTCAACAATGATAGAGGATGGACTTGTAAGTATACTCGGTTCCAAATTCGCCTGTGTGGATAAAGGCTTTGGAAAGAATCAGCCCGTAGACGTGGTTATCAGACCGGAGGATATCGATCTTGTCAAAGAAACAGAAGGAATTCTTAACGGTGTGGTTACTTCCCTGATCTTTAAGGGTGTACATTATGAAATGGAAGTTCTTGCAGGCGGACATGAGTGGCTGGTTCACAGTACAGATCTATGCCCTGTGGGGAGTAACGTAGGCATTAAAGTAGATCCCTTTGATATTCATATTATGAACAAACCTCAATCTGAGGATGAGGAGGCAGTGACACCGGATGAAAACTAAGAAATGGCTCTCCTATCCATATGCACTTTGGATGGGTATATTTGTGATTGTTCCGCTATTTATCATAATATACTATGGATTTACCGCCAAAGAGGGAGGTCTTACCTTAAGTAATCTGGCTCTGATTATGGATCCAATTAATCTGAAAGCCCTGTGGCTTTCCCTTGAGCTGTCCATTATCAGTACAGTGATATGCCTTATCCTTGCTTATCCTCTCTCCCTGATACTCCATGGGATGAAATTAAAGAATAATTCCTTTATTATTATGATATTTATACTTCCTATGTGGATGAACTTTCTGCTCAGGACACTGGCCTGGCAGAATATACTGGAGAAGACGGGTGTTATCAATACCCTGCTTAAGTTTTTCCATCTGCCTGCACTGGATTTGATCAATACGCCGGGAGCAATTATATTCGGTATGGTTTATAATTTTCTCCCCTTTATGATACTGCCTATTTATAATTCCCTTGCAAAGATAAGTGATGATTATGTCAATGCAGCCAGAGATTTAGGTGCTAATTCTTTTGTAACTTTTATAAAAATCATACTGCCTATGACTTTGCCCGGTGTAGTCAGCGGTATTACCATGGTTTTTGTTCCTTCTCTCACCACCTTTGTTATTTCAGATATCCTGGGCGGCAGTAAGGTAGTGTTAATTGGAAATATTATAGAACAGCAATTTAAGACGGTTAATAACTGGCATACCGGTTCCGGTCTTTCTCTGGTGCTTATGGTGTTCATCTTCTTAAGTATGGCTGTGCTTGCCAAATATGACAAAGAATCGGAGGGCACGAAGATATGATAAAGAAATTTCTGTCCCGATTTTATTTAGGGCTCATACTATTATTTTTATATGCACCAATCTTTATATTAATAGTTTTATCCTTTAACAAATCAAAATCCCGTTCCAAATGGGGAGGTTTTACCTTAAGCTGGTATAACAGTCTGTTTCAGGATCAAGCTATTATGGAGGCACTGACAAACACTTTGATTATAGCCTTTCTATCTGCCCTGATAGCTGCCATAATCGGCACATGCGCCTGTCTTGCCATCAATAACATGAAAAAGGTACCAAGAACAATCTTACTTGGTATCTCCAACATTCCCATGATGAATGCAGATATCGTAACCGGTATTTCGTTAATGCTTTTGTTTATTGCATTAAGCTATCCCTTAAGTTTTTCCAGTGTGTTACTTTCCCATATAACCTTTAATATTCCTTATGTAATATTAAGTGTTATGCCAAGGCTTGCCAGACAGAATGTCAGTCTGTACGAAGCCGCACTGGATCTTGGAGCTACCAAGTCCTATGCCTTCTTTAAAATTATACTTCCGGATATATTCCCCGGAATATTTTCAGGCTTCTTATTAGCTTTTACCATGTCACTGGACGATTTTGTAATCACCTATTTTACCAATGGCGCCGGTGTTGATACCTTGTCCACCATTATATATACGGAAGTACGCAAGGGCATCAAGCCGGAAATGTATGCGTTGTCTACTCTGCTGTTTGTAAGTATTCTGGTTCTGCTGGTTTTAATCAACCGAAGAAATGACAGGGATAATACAGGAAAGACTCTTGGCAAAGCATAATAATTGCTGCCAATCAATATATCGCATCAGTGAAGAAAAGAGTGAAAGAAAATTATAAATTGAAAGGATGCCACATTGAGATTCTTTCACTCCTTATTATTGTGGCAATATCGCGGCCAGCCTGCGATATGCAATGGTCATAAACTATGAAAAGAATGCTAGCACTACTGCTTTTATGCACACTGATCCTAACAGGAACTGCTACTCTGACCGGCTGTTCAAGCGGAAGTGGGGAGAAGATTTATGTTTACAACTGGGGCGAATACATTGATCCCGATGTAGTTGACCTCTTTGAGAAGGAAACGGGAATCAAGGTTGTATTGAAATATTTTGAACAAAATGAGGATATGTATCCGGTAATCAAAAACGGCTCCGTTAAATACGATGTCGTATGTCCTTCTGACTATATGATTCAAAAGATGATTGAGGAAGATCTACTTGCTGAAATCAATTATGACAATGTTCCCAATATCTCCAATATCGATCCTGTTTATTTAAAAAGTGCTGCAGAGTTCGATCCCGGAAACAAATACAGTGTGCCTTATTGCTGGGGAACAGTAGGTCTATTGTATAACAAAACCATGATTAAGGAACCCATTGACAGCTGGGCAGCTCTCTTTGATAAAGATTTCATTGAGCGAAATGGTTACAACGGTGACATCCTTATGATTAACAGTGTAAGAGACGCATTTGCCATTGCTTTAAGTTACCTCGGTTACTCCATAAATACTACAGATGAAGCACAGTTAGAGGAAGCAAAAGCATTGTTGCAATCACAGAAACCAATGGTTGATGCTTATGTAGTAGATCAGGTAAGAGATAAAATGATTGGCGGAGACAATCCAATTGGTGTAATCTACTCCGGAGAAGCTATCTTTACCCAAAGAGAGAATCCTGATCTGGAATATGTTGTTCCCAAAGAAGGCTCCAATGTATGGATCGACGGCTGGGTAATACCCAAGAACGCACCAAATAAAGAATATGCAGAAAAATGGATTAACTTTATGTGTGAACCGGAAATCGCATTAAAGAATTTCGAATATATAACATACTCCACACCAAATAAAGCCGCCAGAGACCTAATCCAGGACGAAGATATCAAAAACAGTGCAGTAGCATTCCCTTCTTCCGATATACTGGACCGCTGCTCCACCTATCATTATCTTGGTGAAGATATGGACGCTCTCTACATTCAGAAATGGAATGAAGTAAAATCTACCCAGTAGGTAAACGGATCCCCTAACCTACTCCCAATTAATAAAGATTCTATAATAAATGTTTGAAGTGTATTTGTTGACACACTCCCACTATTGACACAAAGCCTAAATAAAAAGGGCAAATGAATGAAAAATATCACATTCATTTGTCCTTTCTTTATTTACAGATATAGATACTTCATAATTTAATTCAACAAATATATTATTCCCATAATATGGATTCATCGTCTATCCGCTTTTCAAAAGATTTTAAATCAACAAATATATTATTCCCTTTCGATTTCAGGCAAATTGCGCAAACCAGAAGAATGAATGCGCCTATGGAAAGGTATTAGAAGTACTTTTCTCTGGATATTTTGTGCTATCCTCTAAAACAGATTGTTTGAGCGAAGCGAGTTATCTGTTTTAGAAGATGTCAAGCACAAAAAATCCAGAAAATTAGGACTTCTTATACCTTGAAATCGAAGCATGAGTTCTTCTGGTTTGCGCAATTTAGCCGTCCTCTTGTGACAAACCACCCTTTTGCCATTCAAATTATTCCAAACACAGGAATCACAAAGAAAAACTTCAATTGAGTTATTTATTCCTTTACAATATTCCTATCCTCACCCTTTAAGAATGCCTTCATATTCTCATATACTTCAGCCACACATCTTCTCCTGGCCTCTACCGTAGCCCAGGCTATATGCGGAGTTATTATGAGCTTTTTGCTGTCCTGAATAGCAAGCAGAGGATTATCCGCCACCATCGGCTCCTGTCTTAATACATCAAGCCCCGCACCTGCAATCCAGTCATTCGATAACGCTTTACAGAGGGCAGCTTCATCAATAATAGGTCCTCTGCCAAGATTTAATAATATTGCACTAGGTTTCATCTTATTAAGGGCTTCTTCTCCAATTAGATTTTCGGTATCCTTATTTAACGGTGCATGAATTGATATAATATCTGATTCCTTTAACAAAGTATCAAAATCAACTCTCTCATATTCCCCATTCAGATTCCTGCCGGAGGTTGAGTAATAGATTACCCTGCAGCCGAAAGCTTTGGCAATGGAAGCAACTCCTTTACCGATATTGCCCAAGCCTATTATACCCCAGGTCTTTTCATATAGTTCATTGAACTTCTCATCGAAACAGCTGAAAATATCACTGCTTACATATCCACCGGATTTGACAAAGTTGTCATAATGACTTAATTTCTCGTAAAGGTAAAATAAAAGAGCAAAGGTATGCTGTACTACAGACTGCGTTGAATATCCCTTTACATTTGCTACTGCTATCCCCCTGCTGTTCACATAAGGAAAATCAACAATATTGGTTCCGGTACCTGTAATACATATCAGCTTTAGATTAACAGCAGCTTTTAGATTCTCTTCATTCATAGGAATCTTGTTCACCACAAGGATGTCTGCTTCCTTGATTCTCTCACTATTAAGCAAAGGTTCACTTTTATTATATTTTGTTACCTCTCCCAAGGTTTCAAAGACCGATAAATCAACGTCATCTCCTAAGGTATCTGTTTCTAAAAAAATTATATTCATATATAAACAGCCTTTCCGTCAAATTAAAGTTATCGTACTCTTTCAGGCAAGCCTATCTTTTTCTGTACCTTACGAAGTGTTTTCGTTGCGAAATAGTTGGCTTTATCGCTGTTTTCTTTTATAATTCCGTCTATATAGGCTTTATCCTTTGACAGTTCATCCATTCTCTGATGGATTGGCACCAATACACTGTTAACGGCTTCCCCTACTGCAAGTTTGAACTCACCATAACCTTTGCCGTCAAATTCTCTTTCAACTTCTCCAGACGTTTTATTCATAACTGCGGAATAGATATCAATAAGATTCTTGATTCCCGGTTTCTCATCGGTATAACGTATTTCATTGTCAGAATCGGTTACAGCTCTCTTAAACTTACGAATAACTGTATCCGGGTCGTCCATAAGATAAATGGTAGCATTAACATTTTCATCGGATTTGGACATTTTCTTATCCGGCTCCTGAAGGCTCATGATTTTGGCACCTACTTTACCGATATAAGGCTCAGGAATGGTAAATACCTCTCCGTATACCCCATTGAAACGTTCAGCAATATCTCTTGTTATTTCAAGATGCTGTTTCTGGTCTGCACCTACAGGTACCACATCTGTCTGGAACAACAGGATATCTGCTGCCATAAGAACAGGATAAGTAAAGAGGCCGGCATTAATATTGTCGGCGTGTTTTGCTGACTTATCTTTAAACTGTGTCATACGGTTTAATTCTCCCATATAAGTAAAGCAGTTTAAGATCCAGCTTAGCTCTGCATGACCGGACACATGTGACTGATAGTAAATACAGTTCTTAACGGGATCCAGACCGGCAGCAATATAAAGGCTTAGAAGCGTTCTCGCTCTCTTACGAAGTTCTGCCGGGTCCTGTCTTACTGTTAAGGAATGCAGATCAACCACACAATTAAAACACAGGTAACTATCATCATTGTTCAAATCAATCCAATTCTTTAGAGCTCCCATATAATTTCCCAGGGTAATATTCCCCGTTGCCTGCATTCCGCTAAATAGTACTTTCTTTCCGTCTAACATTAATTTTTACCTCCGCTTACTTTTCATTCTCTAAAAATTTCTTACTGCTATAGAACAAGAGTCCGACTTTCCTGACTCATGCGCTGAAACCCTGTCATCATAACACCACATTTCCTTATGTGTGCAGGTGCACTTCATCCGGCAGTCCTTTTTTACGTAATAGGTGCTATTCCTATTACCAGGTGCTATTCCTATTACCAGGTGCTATTCTCCTATTACCAGGTGCTACTTCTATTACCAAGATGCTATTTCTTTTACAAAAAAAGACCTCTGTCACAGAATACTACTCTCGTAATATCACTGGGACAAAAGTCATGTTCACTTCTGCGGTACCACCCGGTTTGGCGCATTAGCGCCCGCTCAATCCATATACAAAAATATATGCTTCATTGATAACGGCTGAAGACCCCGTCGGGCATTACTTGGAATCGTTCCTTTCCTCCCGAGCCTATAAGTCCATTCATACAGATTCTGCTGCTGTCTTCCACCCTGCGACAGCTCTCTGATAACAGATGTTTCTGCTTACTACTCTTAATCATCGGCTTTTCTTTTTCTGTATTCAGTATACTCCATGGAACAAACGAAAGTCAATATTAAATATTATTCAACAGCTCAGCAAAACTATCGATAGCTTTGTCGTAGCCCTTTACGTCACCGAAACCATATCTGGCATAGATAAACGGTATCCCCGCTTTCTGTGCAGCTGCATAATCTCCCTCAGTATCACCTAAATATACTGGTGACTGCAAGTTATTTCTCTCGATTACAAGCCTTATGTTATCAGCTTTTAATTTACCGCTTCTGCCTGGATATTCGAAATCCTCAAAGATATCCCACAGTTTATGAGCATTCAGAAAACACTGGATATATCCCTCCTCACAATTGCTTACGATAAACAGTTTATAACTCTTCTTAAGCTCTTTTAAGGTACTGATTAATCCAGGGTACAGTATACCTCCGTCCTTCTCAAGGTAAGGACATTGTTTTATAACGCTCTCTCTCATAATAGCAAGGGCTGTCTCTGTCTTGGCACCGGGAAGCAGCTTGACTGCTATTTCTTCTAAAGGCCGTCCATATAGAGCTTTTAATTTATCAGCTGTTATAACATCCTTAACCTCACCATATTTTGCAGCTTCAGCCTTCCATACTACTGCTGCTCCGTCTGTTGCATCCCATAGTGTTCCATCTAAATCAAATATTATACTGTCCGCCATAATGCTCTCCTTCAAACTGTTACTGCCTCTCTAGTGAGAAAGGCCTTTCTTGTGTAGTAAAATGCGTTGGATTTCAAATCATTTTATTTTAGCAATATCACAAGCAAGCTTATGACATGCATGAGGTTGTTCTTATGTTTTTATTATATCTGATAAATCCTTTGTAGTATACTACTTTTCGTAAAGAAAATTTTTTACTTTTAACTGCATCCTATCTATGTTATAATAAGTCAAAATTATTAACTGAAGGAGAGAGTATTATGGAGCAAATTGCAAGCTTTACCATAGACCACCTAAGGTTGCTGCCGGGTATTTACGTATCAAGAAAAGACAAAGCAGGTGACACGGCCCTTACCACATTTGACATACGTATGACCAGACCCAATTATGAGCCGGTTATGAATACTGCTGAGATCCATACCATCGAGCATCTGGGTGCAACATTTTTAAGAAATCATCCTGAATATAAGGATAATACGATTTATTTTGGACCTATGGGCTGTCGTACAGGCTTCTACCTGATACTGGCAGGGGATTATACTTCGAAAGATGTTGTCCCTTTGATTACAGAAATGTATACTTTCATACGGGATTTTACCGGGGAGGTTCCCGGAGCAGCTGCATTTAACTGCGGTAACTACCTTGATATGAACTTGAATATGGCAAAATATCTTGCCGATAAATTTGTAAAAGAAATACTAGATGGAATAGATGAGGATCATCTAAACTATCCCCATTAATGAGGACGGGGTTTTTATTACCCCTCCTCTTTTTTTTATAATCAGCTTTCGTTAATTAACTCGTTAAATTTTATGTTTCTTACAGCCATGATAAAATTCAGAGTAAACTATGAAACGCTTCTATTTATAACGACTCACACACCGGAGGTAACAACTTGCTAAAGACAATCAAAAGTAAACTAATTTTTCTTATTATAGGTATTCTCATAATGCTTATAATCCTCAGTGCTTATTTTATATATGTGATGAATTCAATGAATGACAAATCTCTTATAATGAATGAAGAGCTGCTTCCCGGGATTATCATCTCCGAAGATCTCAATACCATGACCTCTAACTACCGGATTCAGGAATATAATCATATCCTTAATGACGTACTATCGTCAAAACTCGAAGTGGAAAAAGATTTAAATGCAAGAAAAGATCAGATCAATGAGAAATTAGACGAATATAAAAAGTATATCAGAACTTCCAATTATGAAATACTTTACAATCAGATAATAACAAGCTGGCAAAGCTATATAGCCCTCCATGATAAAGCCATAAGCTATAGCAGAAATCAGGATACTGCTTCTGCCTTGGAACTTATGAATAATGATTCAAAAACAGCCTTTGACACAATCTCTGCTCTTTTGTCAAAGTTAGTTGACTATAATAAAACTGCTGCCGCAAAAGAAACGAAATCCAGTAATGATTTATACCAAAGCGCAGCAAGAAACAGTATAATTGTAGTTCTCGCACTATCCGTCATTAGCCTTGTGATGGTTTTCTTCATTATCCGGTCCATTCTTAAGCCTCTGAGTATCTTAAAAAGAGAATTAAATACTCTTGCAGAGCAAGGTGGAGATTTGACCCAGACTATACATATTAAAACCAAAGATGAGATCAACCAGCTGGCCATCAGCATTAATAAATTCATCGGTAATATCAGGGGAATCATTGAGAATGTCAGTCACTATTCTGCCGGTACCGATAATCTGGTAGCTGAAGTTCAGACAAATATGTTATCCTTAAGCAGTACCATTGAAGATATCTCTGCAACTACGGAGGAATTGTCCGCCGGGATGGAGGAAACAGCTGCCTCCAGTGAAGAAATGACAAGCTCTGCTATGGAAATAGAAAATACCGTTCATGCTATAGCCTCCAAAACTGCGGAAGGCGCTGAGAAAGTAAATGAAATCAGCCTCCGGGCAGCTGATGTAAAGTCCCATATCAGACTCTCACAGGAGGAAACCTATAACCTGTTAGAAGAGGTCAATGGCAAATTAAGACTTTCCATCGAGGAATCCAAGATTGTGCAGCAGATCAATGTATTATCAGAGTCTATTATGCAGATTACAAATCAGACCAACCTCCTGGCATTAAATGCCGCCATCGAAGCTGCCAGGGCCGGGGAAGCCGGAAAAGGCTTTTCCGTGGTTGCCGAGGAGATACGAAAGCTGGCGGAGGAATCCAAAAATGCGGTGGAAGAAATACAAGGTATTACAGCTAAGGTGACCCTGTCCGTTGATAATCTGGCAGTGAACTCCAGGTCTCTGCTGACCTTTATGGATACAAATGTACGCAATGATTATACTTCTTTTCTGGATATAATGGAGAAGTACAGTGAAGATGCTTCTTTTGTTGATACTTTAGTTAAGAATTTCTACCAGGCTGCCAGTAACCTTTCAGAAAACGTAGGCCATATGCTCGAAACCATTGACGGTGTATCCGCAGCCGCCAGTGAAGGTGCCGAGGGCACTGCTGAAATAGCTAACAAGGTAACCGATATAAATAGTATGTCTGCTGAAGTTCTGAATAAAGTAAATGATTCCAGAAACAACATGCAAAGATTACAGCAGGAAATCTCTAAGTTTACCACCTAAAGTCTGCTTTAAACACTTATGCCGCACTGGGCGTTCCATAGCTTTTTGTTACCTCTTTTTTGTTCTCTGCTTGTCTTAAATAGCATCCCCTGTGGTTATATTTTTCCTGTATTTGAATATAGTATAATGATAAATAAGAAATGGAGAAGCTATGGAAGGTTACGGTATGACTAATTCTTTTAACAACGAGGATGCTGATAAGGTTAACAATCCAAATACAGCAGGCAGTGCATCATCTCCTGAAAATAATACCATTAACTCTGTTGGGAATTACAATACCGGAAATCATGGTAGCGGATATCCATACGGATATTTTAACGGAGCTGTAAACCCTGCTGCATCCGGTTTTAAGAATACATCCGCTTATAATAATAACTCGGCCGGTAATAATGCATCAGATGATATTTCTGCTGACGATGGTGCATATGACAGTAATAATGCTTATAACAATGGCTTTGATTTTACATATCAGGATAATCCTGAAAGCACAGAAAGCAGTTCACAAGCCGGGGCTGCTGACTTTGATTCTACTGCTTCTAATGAACCCCACGAACCTGGTTCTGAAGAACTGCCGCCTAACGAAAATAATTTAAAGCATATGTTAGATATCATGAAGGCTGCATTTCCGCATCTTGATAATGAAACACAGGAATCCGCAAGTCTGATTATTCAGACCACTGAGCTAATGGACACCCTGCAGTCAGTAAGAAGCAAAGACCGTGTTTCTGCATTTAGCTTTCAAAAGCAGAACATTGATATTGTTGCATTATTGAACAGCATCCGAAAGGTATGTTATGCAAGAGAAAGACAGATTATTGACAGTATTTTGAACTTTATGAATATGAAAAATATGTTTGAAACCTACTCTGCTCTTTCCAGTATGATGGCTTCCCAGGCTGAGACTACAGAGAACAATACTGAAAATAATACTAACAACACTGAATCAAACAATGGTTTCGGTTCAGGTTTAAATCCTAATATGATGGAGCTTCTTAGTACAATGCTGTCACCGGAGCAAAAGAGTACCTTTGATAACATAAGTATGATGTTTAATATGATGCAGGAAAATTAATTTTATGGAGGAATAAGTGTGAATAATTTAAATTGGATGAATCACCCGGCAATGAAAAACATTGATCCCAGAAAACTGGCTATACTAGTTGATCTTTCCAAAGAAGCTGAGGGCAAATCCCAGGATAAGGTTGTTCCTCTGCTGGTAAAAGCTAATACCCAGCTAAAGGCAATGAATTTAACGTTTACCAAAGAAGAGAATGACCTGTTAGTGGATATACTGACACAAGACATGTCCCCTGCCGATAAGCAAAAAGTAGAAATGATTAAAAAAATGTCTAAAAACTTCCGCTAAGCTTGTAAAAGCCTGAAGAAGCAAGGAATCTATCCCTTGCTTCTTCAGGCTTTTTATTTATTTATCTATGCTGTTGCTATCAGATCTTTTACCATTATGCTCTGGCCGCTATCGCTTGCCAGGGAGCGATATCCATGCTTATCATATAATGCAACTGCTCCTTTATTGTGAAGAAAAACATTCAATACTATCTTCTCTATCCCTTTATTTTTCGCATAATCCTCCAGAAAATTCATTATCTTATCGCCATAACCCTTTCTGCGGCACTCCTTATAAACTTCCAGATCATAAATATAAACAACTTGATAACCTGAGATTTCCCTTTGTCCATACCATACAAAACCAACTTCCATACTTTGATCAATCATTACTTCCATATGATAATCTTCACGAATCCTTCCCTCTGGCAGAAGGCGGTCAATATTGTCCTTAGCAATTGTATAGGCCTCTTCTTTGGTCATACAGCCCGTTGCAAACATCTCTTCTGCATATTGCTCCGGTATGGCGTTTTTGTATTTCTCTAATTCTTCACTTGTAATTGCTCTTGTGCCTGTTATTTCACTCATAAAATAACCCCTCCTGTTCAGGAATCCATAATTCATTTTCACACTATACCAGTTTTTACCAGTAAAGTCAATTGCTATGGGTTCCTCTTTCAAGAGGGGTTATTCATATTATTTAGTTTGTGACGGAGCTAAGTGAAGCTGCTGCCGTCAGATAATAATAACAGGTAACAGAAATCTCCCTGCCCTCCGGCAAATCCATGCTGTAAGTTATTTCATAAGTCTTATCATCGATATAGGTAATACCTACCATTAACTGATCTGTGCACTCCGTGCCGTCTTCCCTGTAAGCTTTTACATTAGAAAGCGAAGAGATATCCTCCATCGTGGTATTTGCAGGTAAATCATATCTGTTAGCAGCACCTTCTATACGTACACCTTCAAAATAAGTATACTGAACAGTCTCTTTCGTAACATTACCATATTTATCGGCTACTTCATAATTTACGAGGTATGCATAGTCTTCAATTGGCTGGACTGTAATCTTGATATCCTTATTTGTGAGGGCTGTATAATTATCAGCTACTGAGACACCTTCTTTTGCCAGCTTAAGAATCTCTTTATCACCTGCAGCAAGCTGTTCTTTTGTAATTGTACGATGATTGACACCTGTTAATACCGGTGCTTCATTATCTACAAAGACAGTAGCAACAGCTTTGGCTGTTTTTTTGTTTTCTGCCTTTACACTGTAAGCAAGTTTATAGGAGCCATCATCCGCTTTGGTAATTGTTACTTTTATATCCTTGGCAGGAAGCTTCTTAACGGAAAGAAATGCTGATACTCCTTTTAGTGCATAAGCTCTGTTAATAACGGTATCCGTACTTTCAATTTTGTCGGCAATGCCTTTGATTACAGGGGCATCTTTGCTCTGTTTCACTGTAATGGTTGCAGTTTTTGTTGTTTCTTTTCCCAGCAGGTCTTTTATCGTATAGCTGACTTTATACTTTCCGGCTGTATAGGTGTCAATCTTTCCAACAGCCTTAATATCCTTTGTTATATCTGTCCCTGTAGTTGAAACAGCCTTAATTCCCTCATAAAGATCAACCTTGGAGCCCCATTCAACAGATTTACTCTTAACACCAGTGATAACCGGACCTTTCTTGTTATAAGGGTTGTTGACATTCGGATCTGTAGGGTCCCAGCCGGTACCGACAGGAAGTTTTGCAGCAACGGGTTTGCCTAAAGGTCCCGGATCCTTCCCATTATAAATCTCAACAGTAGTACCTATAGGACAATTATCATAGATCCATTTCGCATCCTCAACGGTTAAGCGTACGCAACCATGAGAAGCTGTTGTACCCAGTTTGTTATACTGGGTTGCTGAAAGTGTAGATGCATCCATTTTGTAATACCAAACGGAATGGAATAAGATACCTCTTACGATTCTTGTTGAATACTGCCCCCACACATCTCCCATAAGAAGTTTCCATCTGTACTTAATCGGAGTTTTAAAGACACCTAAAGGAGTATCAGCTCCTACCGAGCATACCATTGCTCGTACCGGTACCGTATATTTTCCATTTTCATCTTTTCCGTATACTGTAACAACATTCTGTTGTTTATTAACCTTTATATAGTACGGATAATCAACTTTCGCTTCCGCCCGTACTCCGTTTGTAAAAAGACCTATTAAAAGTGATGCAATGCTTAAGATAACAATCTTTCGTATTGTTTTCAATGAATATGTCATTAACTACCTCATTCCTCCATATGTCTCATACGCATCAATAAAAATAGATGCGAAAGATTAGCATAATTTTAAGCGGTTCTAACTCCTTTCCTTTAATCGACTGCCATTAATTGGCACAATCGGGTACTGCTAACATAAGCAAATTTTGTGTTAATCATATGGCAAAACTGTTTCAAATCTATTAAGACGAAAACTGGGATTGGTACAGGTTATAGTAGAAGCCTTTCTCTGCAAGGAGCTCCTTATGATTTCCCTGTTCTACAATGTTGCCGTTATTCAGTACAAGAATTGTATCAGCTTCTTTTATGGTAGATAAACGATGTGCAATTACGAAGCTTGTTCTTCCCTCCATCATCTTTAAGAAAGCTTCCTGAATCTTGATTTCGGTTCTGGTATCAATACTGCTGGTTGCTTCATCCAGAATCAGCATAGGAGGATCTATGATAAGTACTCTGGCTATCGTAAGCAGCTGTTTCTGCCCCTGGGAAAGGTTTCTTCCATCTTCTTCAATTACCGTATCATAGCCCTCAGGCAGCCTCATTATAAATCCATGTGCCTTTACTGCTTTAGCAGCTTCTACAATTTCCTCCTGGGTTACATCCGTACGCCCATATGCTATATTTTCTGCAATGGTGCCGCTGGTAAGCCAACTCTCCTGTAATACCATACCAATTGATTTTCGGAGATTATCCTTATCCATATGGCTGATGTCCTTACCGTCAATAAAGATCTTCCCGCTGTTTAATTCATAAAAACGCATTAAAAGATTGACCAGTGTGGTCTTACCGGAGCCTGTAGGTCCCACAATTGCAACCATGCTGCCCTTTTCCACTTTCAGATTAAAATTCTGGATTAAGGGAACTTCTTTCTTATAGGAGAAATACACATTGTTGAATTCCACATTCCCCTGGCAATCCTTTAATTCAACCACCGGTTCCTTTGCAGTAACCTCCTCTTCCTCATCCATAAGAGCAAAAATTCTGTCAGCAGAAGCAAAAGCAGCCTGTATCTGTGACGCCACTGCCGTAATTTCATTAATAGGTTTCGCAAATTGATTTGAGTAAGTCAGGAAACTTGCAATATTACCCACAGACAGATTACCTGCAAGGCTTAAGAGTCCACCCATGACGGTTACCATGACATAAGCAATATTATTTACAAGTCTTGTGGTAGGATTGGTTAAGGAAGAGTACCACTGAGCCTTCTGCCCGGCTTCATAAAGACTGCTGTTCATAGCTCCGAAGTTCTCCATGGCTTTGTTTTCATATCCAAAAGCCATAACCAGTTTCTGATTCTCTATGATTTCTTCTGCATATCCGTTAAGCTCCCCTGTCAGTCTGGACTGCCTGGCGAACATCTGCCTGGAATGCTTTGCAATAAATGAGGCGATAAAGAAACATAAGGGTGTTACTATTATAACTGCCAGAGTAATTACCGGACTTATAATCATCATAAAGATAAAACTTCCGATGATTATTACCACAGAAGTCATAATCTGTGTTATTCCCTGAAATAAGCCGTCCGTAATAGCATCGATGTCATTGGTAAGTCTGCTGATTACATCTCCATGGGAATGTCTGTCGTAATAATTGACAGGTAATCTGTTCAACTTATAGAAGGCATCTTTACGCAAATCCCTTACAGTATTGTTCGCTGCTATATTACTGATTACAGACATCAGCCATTGGAAAAAACTGCTGATAACATATAAAATCACCAGGACCAGCAGTATATTACGCAGACCGCCAAAATCAACGGTTCCGGTTCCCATAATATTATCGATTGCTTTTCCCATTAGCAGCGGTGTAAATACCGCCATGGTATTACCAAGTAATGAGAAAAGAAACGCAACTACCAGAAGCTTCTTACTTTTACCGATATAGCCCCATAATCTTTTTATTGTTGTTTTCTTCAAATTTATAACCATGCCTTTCTCACAGCCGGTAAACTTTGAACCACAGGTGCAAAGCTCCTTGTGAAATGTTTTTTACTCATTAACCCCTGCCACTTCCTGTGAGCGGCAGATTTCCTGGTATACTTCACAGGTTCTCAACAGTTCCTCATGAGTTCCCAGTCCAACAGTTTCACCTTCATTGAGTACCAGTATGGAATCACAATTTCTCAGAGTGCTTGCTCGCTGGGATATGATGATTACCGTGGTATCTTTTGCTTTTTCCTTCAGGGCTTTTCGAAGAGCTGCATCAGTAGCATAATCCAATGCACTGAAACTGTCGTCCAATATCAGTATTTCCGGTTTCTTTACCAAGGCTCTGGCTATGGCAAGTCTCTGTCTCTGTCCGCCTGAGACATTTACTCCACCTCTTCTGATGGGTGTATCATACCCTTCCGGAAGCTTGTTAATAAATTCCTCTGCCTGGGCAATGGCAGCTGCCTTTTTAAGCTCTTCTAAAGGAGCATTCTCCTTACCCCAACGAAGGTTATCCGCTATAGTTCCAGTTATTAATACCGATTTTTGCGGCACCAGGCCGATGATTTCCCGCAATTTGGTAAGATTATAGTTCTTTACTTCTTTGCCGAAGACTTTTACGCTGCCCTTCTGATTATCATAGAATCTCGGTATAAGGTTGATCACCGTAGACTTACCGGAACCGGTACCTCCGATAACACCAAAGGATTCCCCTTTCATGATACGAAAGGATATATCTGCCAGAGCATAACTGCTTGTATCTTTTATATTATCCGAATTCTCTTTATATGCAAAAAATACAGAATTAAATTCTACTGCCGGTATACTTTCATCAACTACCAGCTCCTGGGTCTTTTCAGGATTTGTTATGCTGGTCTGAGTTCCAAGAACCTCATTTATTCTTCCTGCACTGGCATAGGCTTTTGTAAAGATTACAACCAGATTGGAGATAACAATCATTGCAGCTAATATCTGTGTCACATAACCTACAATTGCAATTACCTCACCGGTTTCCATAAGCCCATTATTTACCCTCACAGCTCCTGCCCATATGATCGCCACAATGGCAAAATTAAGTACAACACTTGTCAGGGGATTCAGCATGGCAGATATTTTTCCTACTTTAACGGCATTAACGGCATATTCATTGTTAATCCTGTCAAAGCGCTCTTTCTCCCTGTCCTTTCTGGCAAAAGCTCTGATAACCCTGACGCCGCTTAAATTCTCCCTTAATTTCAAAGATATCTCATCCAGTTTCTTCTGTACGTTTCCATATAAAGGTATGGATTTTTTCATGGTATAATACAGGATCAGTATGAACACCGGTATTACAATAAGTAAGATAAGGGACAAGCTGACATCCAGTACAAAGGACATTATAAGTCCGCCGATGCACAGAAAGGGTGCACGGATTACCAGCCTTATAAACATTGCCACTGCCAGCTGAATCTGGTTTACATCATTGGTTATACGGTTTACCAAAGAAGAGGTTCCGAATTTATCCTGTTCCTTTCCTGAGAGTGTTTCCATATGCTTAAATAATGCATTTCTTATATCAGTACCCATACCCTGGGACACTAAGGACGCACTGTACTGACAGATAAGAGCACAGACTACTCCGACTATTGCAGTTATGAGCATGATCATGCCCATTTTCCATACATAAGCCTTATCTCCGTTTTTAAGCCCCACATCAATAACCTTGGACATAAAAAAAGGAAGAAGCAGCTCTAAGATTGCTTCCATTAATTTAAAAGCAGGTCCTATTATGAGAAGCTTTTTGTACGGCCTGAAAAAATGTTTGATATTTCCCATATACTACCTCATTTCTTTGTTCTCGCTATGGTGTGTGTTTGAATGCCGGGGATCGGGGCAATCAGAAAAGTACAAGGAGTTACAACACACCTTAAGTTGGCATATACAGCATATTATGCAGAAACCATCTTATCGTAGTTCTAATATTCTGCCAACTAATGATTGCTTTTAAACAAACATAAGCTAAATTATACCATTCTTTTATGTTAATGTTAATAGAAACCCATAGATTTATCATATAAAAGCATGAAATACTTCCACTTATAAGTTTGGCTAATTTATGTTCAAGTAACTGAATTACTTTCTTGTCAATACTCAGGTGTCAATACTATGGACAGTAACTCACAGTTATGAATCCCTGTAATCACAAACTGTTTTTTCCATAGAAATAAAAGTAAGAAGCTTATCATATAATTAATTTGACACAGAGTATAAATAAGCTGTATTTCGTCTCTTTGACCTCTCTGCTTCCTTCACCTTTGATTCTGAATGCACTAAGGGAGTGAGATGGGAGCTTTGCAGGGAATGAATTTCAGCTTATAGAAGTAATTGAGAAAGGAGCAAAATCCCCATGTCCATAATTCGGGATATGCAATAGGTGTTAAAAATGACGACCAATTGGCACAGTATTACAAAAGAAGCGGTCCTGCGGGAATTGGACTCTGGACTTTCAGGACTGTCAAAAAAAGAAGCTTTGAAAAGACAAAAAAAATATGGCCTTAATGTTCTTGAAGCAAAGAAGAAAAAACCTTTGTTCTTGCGCTTCATCAGCCAGTTCAAGGATTTTATGATCTTAACCTTGATTTTTGCCGCACTGATTTCTTTTTTTGTATCCTTATTGCATGGTGAACTGGATTTCGTAGAGCCGGCAATCATCATTTTTATTATCACCTTAAATGCCATATTGGGGGTTTTACAGGAAAGCAAAGCAGAAAAGTCTCTGGAAGCTCTCCAAAAAATGTCCGCACCTACAGCACTTGTTATGCGAGATGACCTTCTGGAAAGTGTGGATGCCAAGGAACTGGTTCCCGGTGATCTTATATATCTTGAGACTGGTCATTTCGTTCCGGCAGATGCAAGGCTTTTAACCTCCGTGAATCTGAAAATTGATGAAGCTTCCCTTACCGGTGAATCCCATCCTATTGAAAAAGACGCAGAGGTGCTTCTAAAAGAAGATATTTTACCGGCTGAGCGTATTAATATGGTAGCCGCTACAGGTATTGTTACCTATGGAAGAGGTACTGCTGTGGTTACGGCAACAGGTATGCATACAGAGGTGGGACATATTGCAAAGCTCATTATGGAGGATGAGACTCCTCTGACCCCCCTTCAGAAAAGACTCGCCTCAACAGGAAAAACCCTTGGTATCGCCGCCCTGGTTATCTGTATTATTATTTTCTTTATCGGTATCTTAAAGAGCAGGCCGGTATTTGAAATGTTCATGACCTCCGTAAGCCTGGCGGTTGCCGCAATCCCAGAAGGCCTGCCGGCAATCGTAACCATCATGTTATCCCTTGGTGTACAGCGTATGGCAAAGAAAAATGCAGTTATCCGTAAGCTTCCCGCAGTGGAGACTTTGGGCAGTGCTACTGTTATCTGTTCTGATAAAACAGGTACCCTTACTCAAAATAAGATGACAGTAACTGAAATCTGCACTTCAAAAGGAAAAGAGCTGCCGGATAGCCCAGGCGGCAAGCAGCTGCTTACCCTGGCAAGCCTCTGTAATGATACCATCCTACAGATAACCGGTAAGGGAAAGCACCAGTCCGTATCTGTAACCGGAGAGCCCACAGAAAATGCCCTGGTAATGGCAGCCCACCAAACAGGACTTATAAAAGCCCAGTTAGACCTCACACATCCAAGAGTATTTGAAATTCCCTTTGACTCAGTCAGAAAGCAGATGACGACTGTACATAAAATGCCTGACGGAGGTTACAGGCAGATAACAAAAGGTGCCTTTGATATTCTTCTGTCAGAGTGCAGCAATGTGGATAAGGGGAAAGAACTTCCCTTGACACAGGTATTAAAGGATCAGCTGATACGCCTTAATGAAAGTATGACAGGTAAAGCTTTACGCGTAATCGCTGTAGCTTACAAAGATTATCCCGCCGGCAGTTCCCTGCCTGAAAAACTTAAAACCTACAGTGTATCAGGCAAAAATAAGCAGCAGAACTTAGAACAGGGTCTTACCTTTGCAGGCCTGATCGGAATGATAGATCCGCCAAGACCGGAGGTCAGGGATGCGGTTTACACCTGCCAGCTGGCGGGAATAACTCCTGTAATGATAACCGGAGATCATGTCAGCACTGCCTGCGCCATTGCAAAAGATCTGGGTATATTATCAAAGGAGGCACCTCTTCCCAAATTAAGAGCAGCAGAATTTACCGGAAATCTCTCCTCCTCCCCTTCTGTTCTTCAATCGGGTGCTATGACCGGTGCGGAGCTCTCCAGGCTGTCACAGGAGGAATTAATTGAAAAAATCAGGGATTACCGGGTTTTCGCCAGGGTATCACCAGAACATAAGGTTCGAATCGTTAAAGCTTTCCAGGCAAGAGGTGAAGTAGTTGCCATGACCGGTGACGGAGTCAATGATGCTCCTGCCTTAAAAGCAGCTGATATAGGCTGTGCTATGGGTATCTCCGGTACAGACGTGGCAAAAAATGCAGCAGATATGATTCTGACCGATGACAACTTTGCTACCATTGTCTCTGCGGTGAAAGAAGGCAGAGGTATATATGATAATATCAAGAAATCCGTGCATTTTCTCCTTTCCTGTAACGTTGGTGAAATCCTAACCATTTTTGCCGCTATTCTCTTTGGTCTTCCTTCTCCCTTAGTGGCCGTTCAGTTGCTGTGGGTTAACTTAGTGACAGATTCATTACCGGCAATATCACTTGGAGTAGAGCCTGCGGATAAGGATATTATGAAGAAGAAACCAATACCGCCAGATAAAGGTATGTTCGCAGATGGTCTTGCCTTTAAGATCATAACGGAGGGTATCTTAATCGGCACTCTGGCACTTCTTGCTTTTATAATCGGTATTCGTTTTTTTGACAGTGCCAGCCTCCCAGGCGGTGTCATAAAAGGAACAAAAACTGTTGAATTAGCAGCTATGACAACTCCCTATATAGGAAGAACCATGGCATTTGCTGTTTTAAGTCTGTCACAGCTGTTCCATTCCTTTAACATGAGAAGTGAGCATTCCCTTACAAAGATTGGCCTGTTTTCCAATATGAAACTGCTGCTTTCTTTCTTTCTCTGTGCTTTCCTGCAGATAATTGTTATTTCAGTAAAACCTCTGGCTGATATTTTTAAGGTAGTTCCTTTGACCCCCGCACAGTGGTCTCTGGTCCTGGTATTGTCATTTCTTCCAATTGTTGTGGTAGAAATACAAAAGGGCAGAAAATAAGGTAGTAAATATTACACAGAGTGATTGAAAAATGCAGAATGAACAGTTATAATGTCATTAAATGAAGGAAGTATACAATTATTTCTTAAGATAAGAAGGGTGATAATTATGGATGCATACGAATTGCGTAAAAGAAGAGATCTTGCTCCCTATGATGACAGTATGCTATTTATCAGCACCATCTACGACCATCTCATTTATACCATGGATGTAGATTTATGCCCCAGGGATGCACATAAGTTAGTAAGCGGTAACATAATCAAGGGGGTTCGCTGTAATGTAAGTCAGGTTTACTCCGTTCCCTTAAAGTAATGATTCTATCGATAAAAAGAGAGGCTGTTGCATAAATGTAACGCGGCAAAAAACTTCTTACCGCTACATTGCTTAAATTGCAGCAGCCCCTCTTATTCTATTTATATCTGAAAGCACTTCTTTCCGGGATATACACTGATATCGCCTAACTGTTCCTCAATTCTTAGCAGCCTGTTATATTTTGCAACCCTGTCACTTCTTGATGGTGCTCCTGTCTTGATCTGCCCGGCATTGGTTGCCACTGCGATATCTGCCAGGGTAACGTCTTCTGTTTCACCGGAACGATGGGATACGATTGCTGTCCATTTGTTATTTTTGGCCATTTCAATGGCCTCCAATGTCTCTGTTAAGGTTCCGATCTGATTGAATTTAATAAGAACAGAATTAGAGATGTTTCTGTCGATACCTTTTTCGATTCTTTTTGTATTGGTAACGAATAAATCATCACCTACCAGCTGTATACGGCTTCCAAGTCTTTTCGTCAGCTTCTCCCAGCCATTAAAATCTTCTTCTGCAAGACCGTCCTCAATGGACAAAATAGGGTATCTGTTGCATAAGTCCTCCAAATAGTCAATCATGGTATCAACACTTTTATATTCTCCTGCTTTCCAGAAGAGGTACTCTCCTTCCCGGCCTGCCTTTTTTGCTTCTTCATACATTTCGGTAGAAGCAACATCCATAGCAATGCAAAAATCCTTACCAGACTCATAACCGGCTTCCCCTATTGCTCTTACGATATAATTCAGGGCCTCTTCATCACTGCCGAACTTAGGTGCGAACCCGCCTTCATCTCCTACTGCTGTGACAAACCCCTGGCTCTTTAATAATTTCTTTAAGGTGTGAAACACTGTTGTGCTCCACTCAAGTCCCTCTGAGAAACATTTCGCACCGATTGGCATAATCATAAATTCCTGTATATTTAAACTGGAATCCGCATGCTTTCCGCCATTAATAATATTCATCATGGGAACCGGCAGCACCTTGGCATTGACTCCGCCGATGTACTGGTAGAGCGGAAGATGTAAGGACTGGGCAGCGGCTTTGGCAGTTGCCAGGGAAGCACCAAGAATAGCATTAGCACCTAATTTCCCCTTATTATCTGTGCCGTCAGCTTCAATCATCTTACGGTCAATTTCTACCTGGTTAAGGGCATTCATACCTGTTATTTCTTTTGCTATAACTTTATTTACATTATCCACTGCTTTTTTTACACCGTTGCCTAAGTATCTCTTTTTGTCATTATCCCTGAGTTCCACTGCTTCAAAAGCTCCTGTAGAGGCTCCTGAGGGTACTGCCGCTCTGCCAAGGCTTCCGTCTGCTAAGAGCACCTCAACCTCTACTGTAGGATTCCCTCTGGAATCCAGTATTTCCCTTCCTATTACTTTCTCAATCTCAAAATGCTTCTTCATAACTAACTCCTTTCCAATATATTGATTCTTGTTTTTACTAAAAAACTTTCAAACCTGCACTCTCGCAACTCTCTGAGGTATTTTAAAAATTGATGTACTGTAACGAACATTCTGAACGCTACATAATTTTAAACACACTCTACTATTATCTGTTACTTTACGGGTGATAATTCAATACATGACTTATTCGCACCTGAATATATTTTATTTTGCACGGTAATCATATGATATACGAAATCGGTGCCGTCTATTCCAGATTATCCCTTTCTTATATGTTTTATACAGAATACCAGTTGAACTAAATAATAATTATGTTATACTGGAAAATATTAATAGTTAAAGGAGATGTTATTATGAGTCAGGCATATGATAAATTAAGCTTATATATTGAAAAACAAATGGCCTTTCGTCAGGCCCTTACCTTATTTGAGTGGGATAATGAAACCCTGGCACCAGAAAGTGCAGCAGAGAACACCTCAAAAGCAATCGGCGTTATATCCACTGAATACTTCAAAACCCTAATAAATGATGAAGTAAAAGACCTGCTGAAGGTCCTCTCAGAAGAAGCCGAATGGAGTAAACTTGACTTCAATCAGAAAGCAATCGTAAAAAATTTAAAGAAATCCTACGAACAGATGGAGTCCATTCCTCCGGAAGAATACAGAGCCTACAGCGAGCTAACCGCAATGGCTCCCGGAATCTGGTCAAGGGCTAAGAAAAATAAGGCTTTTGAGGAATTTGCCCCTACACTGGATGAAATCATCAAATATCAGAAAAAATTCGCTTCTTATCGTAAAAAAGGTAATGAAAAACTTTATGATATCCTGCTTAACGACTATGAAGAGGGCTTTTCCATGGATAAACTGGATATCTTCTTTAATAAAATTAAAGAATCCCTGGTACCCCTTATGAAAAAGGTTGAAGAGAAAAAGGACCTTATTGATAAATCCTATAATTATAAGGAGTTCGATAAAGAGAAACAGTTAGAGTTCGCCAGATTTATCAGCGCTTATGTAGGATATGATTATTCAAGGGGTGTTCTTGCAGAAAGTGCCCATCCCTTTACCACCAACCTTCATAATAAAGATGTCCGTATAACCACCCATATTCATTCCAACAACCTTGAGAGTTCCATTTTTTCCGTAATCCATGAAAGCGGACATGGTATTTATGAAATGAACATAGCGGATGATATCTCCTTAACTCCTGTAGGCGGCGGCAGTTCCATGGGAATTCATGAGTCTCAGTCCCGCTTCTTTGAAAATATGCTGGGAAGAAGCAAAGCCTTCTGGACTCCCGTTTATCCCAAACTGCAAGAGACCTTTCCCGAGCAATTAAAGGATATATCCTTGGATCAGTTCATAGCCGGAATCAATAAATCCGAAACGGGTCTTATTCGTACAGAAGCAGATGAATTATCCTATTCATTGCATGTAATTATCCGTTATGAAATCGAAAAAATGATATTTGAAGGAGATATATCGGTTAACGAATTACCTGCAATCTGGAATAAAAAATACAAGGAATACTTAGGAATAGAACCTTCCCACGACGGAGAAGGAATCCTGCAGGATATCCACTGGGCCGGCGGAAGCTTCGGCTACTTCCCTTCCTATGCATTAGGAAGTGCCATCTCCGCCCAGATATACAGTCATATGGAAAAAGAGCTTCCTGTAGAAGAAACCTTACGCCTTGGAAACTTAAAGCCTATTCTTGATTTCTTAAAGGAACATATCCACAAGTACGGAGCTACAAAGAATACCTCTGAGCTTTTAACTGATATGATGCAGGAAGACTTAAATGCCGATTATTTTGTTGCATATCTTACCGATAAATATACTAAGCTGTATCAATTAAATTAAATCAAGCTCTTATTGTTGATTGAAATAAGACACAATAATTCATTAGACAGGAGTGCTGCTGTACAGACAAAAAATGTAGGGCAGCACTCCTGAATTCTATTTTGGATCTATCTTCCACTCTATCAGGATCACAAATTGCTATTTTATCACTGGCAACGTTATACCCAGACAGTTATATTTCTACAATTACCCATTCCAGAGTATTTTTATGCACCAGTACTTCCATTTGTAAATAGCAAGTGCTGAATTGAGTAAACTTTATGTAAAGCAGTACAGGATAATGACCAATAATTTTCACCAAATTTATCAACGTAAGCTACTGATGGCCCTTACTTCATTTAGAAGTATATTGCTAATCTTAAAGGCATTACTACTATTTTTTAGTACACACTAAATTTTTCAGTACAGCCCTTGAATCGCTCTTGTATATTTATAATATTTATTGTATAATTAATTAAAATTACTCAAATACAAATAAAGAAAGACGAGGTACTACCATGAAGCTCTGGGGCGGACGTTTTACAAAAGAAACAAATGAATTGGTCCATAATTTCAATGCATCCCTCTCCTTTGACTGCAAGTTCTATAAAGAAGACATAGAAGGCAGTATAGCCCATGTAACCATGCTGGCCAAACAGGGAATCCTTAATGAACCGGAAAAGGATACTATTATAAAAGAATTAGAAAACATAAAACTTGAAATAAAAGAGGGAAAACTACTTTTTGATGAATCAAAAGAAGATATTCACAGCTTCGTAGAATCAATCCTCATAGATCGAACCGGCGATATCGGTAAGAAACTCCATACCGGCAGAAGCCGTAATGATCAGGTTGCCCTTGATATGAAGTTATACACCAGGAAGGAATTGTTAAGTATCAAGGAACTTACAAAAGAACTCTTAAATGTACTTCTAAAGCTTATGAAAGAGCACCTTGATACTTATATGCCTGGTTTTACCCACCTTCAGAAAGCACAACCTGTTACCTTAGCTCATCATACAGGGGCATATTTTGAAATGTTTAAAAGGGATTATCTGCGACTGACAGATATAATCGAACGACTTAATTATTCACCTTTAGGAGCAGGGGCACTGGCAGGAACTACCTATCCTCTGGACCGGGAATATTCCGCAGAACTCCTGGGTTTTAGTGGTGCAACCAATAACAGTATGGACTCGGTTTCAGACAGGGATTATCTGATAGAGAGTTTAAGTGCCTTCTCTATTATTATGATGCATCTAAGTCGTTTCTGTGAGGAAATCATTATATGGAATTCCAATGAATACCAGTTTATTGAACTCGACGATGCCTATTCTACCGGAAGCAGCATAATGCCTCAGAAGAAAAACCCTGATATTGCCGAACTTATAAGAGGTAAGACCGGAAGGGTATACGGAAGCCTGATATCCCTGCTGACCACTATGAAAGGGCTTCCCCTTGCTTATAATAAAGACATGCAGGAGGACAAGGAACTGACTTTTGACGCCATCGATACGGTAAAAGGCTGCATAAAGTTGTTTACAGATATGCTGCAGACTACAGTCTTTAACCGGGATAAAATGGTCTCAAGTGCCAAAGGCGGATTTACCAATGCAACAGATGCTGCCGATTATCTTGTTAATCATGGTGTACCTTTCCGCGATGCCCATGGTATAATCGGTCAGCTGGTAATATATTGTATAAGCAAAGAGGTTTCACTGGATGACTTAAGCCTCGAGGAATTCAAAGCTATTTCACCGGTATTTGAAGCTGATATCTATGACGCCATATCTTTAAAGACCTGTGTAGAAAAGCGTAATACAAAAGGTGCACCGGGTACGGAAGCTATGAAGGACGCTATCTTAATCAATGAAAATTTTTTAAACAGCCTCTAATCATACATCCTAGTTTAATTTGCAGAACTGTAATTAAGTAGCTGCAAGAAAGTATTAATCCGAAACAAATAGGAATCTGTAGCCTAGTATAAACCTGTTGATAAGTATGGATTAAAATATTAATATAATAAAAAAGCAGTTGAAAATGTATACAGTGTGCTTCCTCCCATAAATGAGGTCTTAGGCCTAACCTACAGGAGCGCATCACACAATACACCTTCAACTGCTCTTTTTTAGTATCTTATAGTTCATTCACAGTTATTTTTATTCCATAAAATTCTCGATATAACCGAAAATTTAGTGCATTAAACTACTGGTTATTTGAAGCAAGTGATATGATACAGAGGAAAATAATATATAGATATAACTCGCTAAGCTCAAAAGTTCTTCCTGTACAGTATATAAGAATAGATATTTACCGCAATAATACCTATCAGCAGCACCCATATAACAAGGTTACTGTACAGGGGAGTGTCAATTACTCCCATGGGGAGCATTAACAACCCAATAATAAAAAAGAAATAACCGCCCACCTTATGCGTCTTTCTCCAGATAGTTGGGTCAGACAAGGCCCAGGGGTTTTTTATTCCAACAAAGAAATTACTCTTTACCTTCGGAAGATAATTTCCCATCGCAATAAAGGCTATACCGATTATAACTGATAACAGTAATTTATCATTTATCCCCAGGTCCAAAGCAGTTACTACTGTCGCCCAGGATAGAAAGACGAACAAAAGAACAATAACCGCCCTCATTAGACCATATGTTTTAGCATCGTAATTCTTTCTTCTTGGATCAATAATAGGAAGCAGATAGAATAAACCGTTAGCAAGTGCCGGTACAGCTCCGATAAGAAACATCTTATTCTTACTTGCGGTACCGTCTACCTCCCAGCTGCTGTTCCAATGAATTGGAACTCTGTCAGGAAGTTTATGATACACTGCCAGAATTCCTGCAAAGGATACCATTGTAATAATCCATAATATTATCTGTCCTTTTTTACTCATTGCTCTTCTCTTCCTCTCCGTCACTCTTTGTTATATCAAAAAACCATCTTACTACATCCTGAAATACAGTTGTATTCAAAGAATATACAATATTTTGTCCCTTTCTCTCATCGCATATCAAATCTGCATTTTTAAGTATAGAAAGATGATGGCTTATAGAAGGTTTGCTGATATTAAAATAATCTGCAATCTCTCCCGCATTCATATCCCTTTTTGCCAGTAACTCAAGTATTTTTCGCCTGGTTGAGTCGGACAGGGCTTTAAACACATCATTCATTGCAACCTCTTTTCATGATAAATTTTGATTTCCTTCATCTATAGTTTAACACTTAATGTTCTTCAAGGCGGTACTGGAGCAAGTTTCCTTCTGCAATAATCAGACAGGCAATAGAGTCTAGTTACTCCCTAACAGTATAAGCTTCTTCTGACCTGTTTTCTGAAGTGAGGTATATAGAATACCCGTTATGATAAATATCAGTACCGAAGAAATACCCATTGCAGCCAGTGAGTTTATGCCAGGCAGGAAAAAAGCTGTAACTACCGGAAGCATCACTAATCCTCCCCCAGTGAACATAGTAACCATAACAGCTATACCCTGTTTTATTACAGCAATTTCTGTATTCCAGTCAAGCTTAGGCAATAGCAGATTAAAATATATGCCGGCTACTGAGGTATAAAAGCTTATTGCTACCGGCAGTATCAGCAGTGCTAAAACTTCTGATAATGCCAGCTTTAAGCCAATTGCCAGCAGTATTCCGTCAAGAATACAAAAAGGTATTGTCATTACCAGATTTAAGGCTATCTTACTATTAAAGATAGTTTTGGCTGTAACCGGCAATGATTTTATCAGCCATAGATTCTTTCCTTCAAGAGATAAGGAGCTTGCGCTGATACAAGTCGTTGCAATACAAAAGGCAATAAACTGAGGAAGAAAATGTTTAAGGTAATTAATAGAACCTTCCATTCCAAGAAGCCCCTCCAACTGCTCGGGCCTTAAAAATAGCTGTGCAATACTTATTACCGTTAACAACACCGGTCCAAAACCGGTATTCAGGACATAATTTACAGATGCAAAATATCTCTTAAGTTCCTTCATAAACAAGGCCTGAAAGGGTGTCCCACCCTTTATCTTACCGGTTTTATAACCTCTGGAGGGAGCTTTTTTAAGGAGCAGCGTATTCAATCGCAGAAAATATTTTGTGAATACCAGCAAAAATAAGATAAGGCTTCCAACTGAAACAAATAAAAACAACAGCAGATATACCAGGTCCTTCTCCCATATTCCCTTCTCATAAAAAACTGCCGGCGGATAAACACTGCTGATGTTCCCAGCTGCTGCTGCCAGAGCAGATCTGTTTCCCGCAGAATTCAGAGAAAAAGAAGCCGCCATAAATCCAATCAGTGCAGCAAATATTAATATTATGTTTATAACTTTGCTCTTTCGAAATCCCTGTGCTATAAAGGCTATTATCGTACCTACTGCCGCTGCACCGGTGATAGGCAGGAAAGGTAAAAGAAGTGCTCCCCCAAGGTTCATAAGTAAAGATATGCCATCCCATCCTGTCAACATACAATAGGCAACTCCTGCCGGTCCCATAATTATAAGTACTGTCGGCAGATTTATCAGGTAGAGTAAAAGCAATCTGCTGATAACAACTGTAGTGAATTTAAACGGCAGCGACATAACAAAATCAAAATCCTTAAAATCAAAAAGTATACCTCTGATCTTATATATACTGGTAAAGAAAATAGCAGCAGAAGCTGTTAATGCAGCCAGTTCCATAAGCATATCAACTCTTCCTGCCATCTTTAATCCATATCCCATTCCATAACTGTAGGAAAAGGAGAACAGGCATAAGAGCAGGAAGGCAGCAGGTATTATGAACTTAAAAGCCTTGCTTGTATTTTTCTTGTTTTTTCCTATTTTAGCAAAGGACAGATCAAAGACATTAGGAAACTGGGTTAAGACTAGCCTTATTAAAATCTTAAATTCTCGCATAATAAGCCCTCCTTTATTCCTTGGTCATTTCCAGAAATACCTCTTCTAAACTGCTCGTTCCTTTTACCTCTTCTGTATTTCCACTGGCTATTAGCTTTCCGCCTTTTATTACCGCTATGTTATTACACAGTTTTTCAGCTACTTCCAAAACGTGAGTGGAGAAGAAGATTGCACTGCCTTCCTCACAAAGGTCTTTCATAAGCTTTTTCAGGGTATGGGCTGCTTTAGGGTCCAGCCCTACAAAAGGTTCATCCAAAAGCAACAGCTTAGGTTTATGAAGAAAAGCAGATATTAGTACCAGCTTTTGCTTCATACCGTGGGAATAAGAACCGATGGAATCGCCTAAAACGGATAACAGTTCAAACTCCTCTCCATATTCTTCAATACGCTTGACTCGTAATTCCTTGGGAACTTCATAGACATCACCTATGAACTTCAAATAACTTTCCCCAGTAAGATGTTCGTAAATATCCGGGTTATCCGGTATATATGCCATCTTTTTCTTACAGGTATAAGCATCCTTCCTTATGGATATACCATCTATAATTATATCTCCGTCTTCAAAATCTAAAATCCCTGAAATAGCCTTAAGTGTAGTTGTCTTACCTGCTCCGTTATGCCCTATGAAACCGTAGATATCACCGGAATTAACGGTAAGGGAAAGATCCTCTACAGCCTTCTTCGAGCCATTATAGCTTTTACTGAAATTAATAATCTGAAGCATTATATATAGTCTCCTTTCAGATAAAATAGATATTTAGATAATTATCTAAATATCTATTTTATCATACACCAGAATTCCCTTCAAGTCAACGGTATCTTCCACTGTAATACTTAAGCCAGTAATTATAGAATAGGGTATATAGATATATAGATATTGCTATATCAGCACAAAAAAATCCGGCAATTTCTTGCCGGATTTTCTTTAATAAATTGATAAAAGAGTTACTTAATTGCCTCTAAACTCTTGGCAACGTTTAATCTTCCGCCTGTCACAGTCAGGTTATTCAAGCTGGTAACGGCATCTACATTGTTTAATATAGCTGCTTTTAGCTGTGCAGTGGTAAGAGATGTTTTATAAGATTTGAGTAATGCTGCCGCTCCTGCAACATGCGGCGTGGCCATTGAAGTGCCACTAAGGGTTGCATAACTGCTTCCCTTATATGTACTATAGATAGCATCCCCCGGTGCGCCTAAGTCAACACTTGTCTTTCCGTAATTGCTGTAGCTTGCTCTGGCATCTGTACTGGTAGTAGCTGCTACTGCAATAATATTAGCTGAAGTATAGCTTGCAGGATAGGAAGCAGAGCTGTCATTATTGGTTCCATTATTCCCTGCAGCTGCTACAAACAAACCACTGTAAGCATCAATAGCACTCTTCAGACTTGAGCTGTAACCGCCGCCGCCCCAGCTGTTATTCAGGATAGCAAATCCCATTTTCTTAGCATAATTGATTGCCAATATGGCATCAGAGGTGTAACCACCGCCGGTTGAATCAAGGAACTTCAAGGCAGCAATCTGTGTATTCCATGTAACGCCAACAACACCGGTTCCGTTATTACCAACAGCGCCGATGGTTCCTGCTACATGTGTTCCATGTCCATTATCATCTAATGGATTATTATTGTTGCTTACAAAATTCCAGCCGTATACATCATCCACATATCCGTTGTTGTCATCATCTATTCCATTTCCCGCAATTTCACCTGGATTTACCCATATATTAGAAGCGAGATCCGGATGTGTGTACTGAACACCGGAATCGATGACACCAACTACAACATTTTTTGCCCCTGTATGGGTATCCCATGCATTAGGCGCACTGATTTTCGTCAATCCATAGAGTTTGGAATAACTGGGATCATTAGGAACCGTTCCAATTGCGGTTACATAGTAGTCCGGCTCTGCATAGACAACAGAAGAATCATTTCTTACTGCGTTAATTGCATCAATTACACCTTCAGCAGACTTATCCTTAACAGAATACAGCACAAGTTCATATTGACTGTCCTCAGAGGATAAATTACGCTCAAAAGTTAATCCCTCTTTTTCCTGCATTACCATGTAGTCGGCGCCCTTCTTTAATGCAACTATGATCCTGTCCTTAGCATAAGGATTCGCATAATTGCTGGGACTATAGATGTCACTCCACAAACTGTCTGCCTTAGCGGAGTTCTTGATACCAAACAGCGCAGTTAGGACAAATACGAATATGAGCCCTACCGTACTGAACAATTTAAATATTTTGTTATGAAACATCTACAACTCTCCTTTCAAAAATTATTTATAATTCCCTCGTTATAAGTCTTAATCGATTAAGGAAATATGCAGTTAGCGCCAAACCGGAAGAACTTGTCTTCGACTATGATTTTAATTGTAATTATTCTGATAGTCAAACAAAATCGTATTGCAGAATTCGTTAGCATATTCCAAATAAATACTATTATTTTATTTTTTTCTGCCACTATATGTAACTGTTTCGGTTTTACTATATAATAAACACGAAATATTCATGTTCTACTCTCTCACCCTAGATTACTTACTTCAAAGCTCCCATCCACTTCATTCCAACTACGAATTTGATATAAATCTTCCCTTTCAGAATGTCTTATCCTTAGACTCGATATATCTGTATTACTCATAATATTTTCCGTACTCTCTCCAATTTTTTTAAATCTCTTTACTTTTCCTTGTTCCGTATCTTTCTCCTCAAAGAACATATCCTTCGGACGCAGCCAAAAACCAAAGGGCTCATACATTTGCCGGTAAAATACTAGTGTTTCATTTGCATCATCAGTTGCCAGTCCTAAAACTTCATAATAGTTACCTTTAAAGTGTCTGTATATACCTGTTTTACTCATAGAATCCCTCCGCCTGTGTTTTATACCTGCTAATATGCTTTATCCGCTTTATATACTTTGACTTTATAATTACTGAATTTAATAACCTAATTATTAATCTAAAAATACCGTTATAACCTTTCTATTATCTGAAACGTTACAACGGTATTTCATTGACATTAATACACACTATTTATTTATTATTCTGCAGGGGTTACTGAAATGCTATCACTGGTCCCTGCAGTGCCATTATCTGCGGTGTCACTGCTGTCACTTCCATAGATAAACTCATGGATTTCCGCTCTGGTTGCTTCCCAATCCGTAGGAACCAATACATCCACATTATATTTTCCTATCTGTACACGTTGTGAGCCGTAATTACCATCAGAAGGTATTCTATAATTCTCAAGTTCTTTTAACTTTAAGCTAACACCTAATTGCAGGTAATTATTAAATTCTGAATTCGTTATGTTAGTGTCAATATCAACCTGTGTTAGAAACTTATCCATTAAACCTACTAAACTAAATACATCCATATCCTTCACTTTATCAAAAATACTGTTGAGGACTGCTCTTTGTCTTTGTGTTCTTCCGAAGTCATTATTTTCTGTACCTGTAGATACCTTACGAACTCTGCAATAACCAAGCGCCTGATTACCGTTCATTGTTTGTGTACCTTCATGAACATTACGGTATGCAGGATTAGAAATATAATTGGTAGTGTTAAGGTAATATGCTTCCTTAGAAGTAAGGGTCACTTCTACTCCACCAACCAGATCAACTATTTTCTCAAAAGCTTCAAAATTAACTTTTACATATCCGTCGATATCAATTCCAAAGTCTCTGCTGATTGTCTGATATAAAAGATCCATTCCACCAATTGCATAGGTGGCGTTAATCTTATTGTTATCATGTCCCGGTATCTCAACGTATAAATCTCTCATTATTGAGGTGAGTTTTACGGATTTATCCTTTGTATTCATGGAAGCAATCATCAGGGAGTCTGTATTAGAAGCACCTCCGATTTCTTCTACACCAATAAGAAGAATATTAATTACTTCTTTTTCTACTTTAACCGGTGCCTGAGTAGGTACTACATTGGTATTTGTACCATTATCCACTGGTTGATTGATATCTTCATAATCCAGTTTATTATAGATATAATTACCAGCAATAGTAAATAAGAGCTTTTGTCCCCCCGGCGTCAGTACCAATAATAAAAGTGCTAACATAATAGTTGAAAATACTATTGCAAATATCTTAAGTCCTTTTGGAAATTTTCCCTTTTTCGGTATATTATTTGTGGTATCCGTATCGTTATCCTCCATCTCCGTACTGATCTGCTGTGCCAAAGAAGCTTTTATTTCCTGCATAAAATCATCTTCCTCATTATAACTGGCTGCAGCGTTCAGCCCCCCGGAATAATTATCCCAATTGTTATTTGTAGAAATCTTTTTCCCCTGATTGCCGGCTTTCTCCTGATTATCCATCCCTACGCTCCTGTATGAAACAAAATGATATTCTGCTTTCAAGGAAATGAAAACGGAATATTTAGATTAGTTAAGTTTTTTGTAAATCTCGAACAATTATATCACAGCTTTTTGTAAAAAGAAAATGGATTTTTTAAATTTAAGAATAACTTAATGAATACGTATTATATTCATTATAATTTGTTGTTTTCTTAAGAATCATGCAAGAAATTTGCTGTTAAATAATAATAGAATTGTAAAAGAAAAATTTTATTGCACAATGGGACGGCAAGGTGGATAAATAGAAGAATTCATGCTTCAATTCCAATGTATAAGAAGTCCTAATTCTCGGATGATCTTGTGCTTGACATATTATCAAACGGATAACTCGCTGCGCTCAAACAATCCGTTTGATAATATAGCACAAAATCATCCGAGAAAAGGTCTTCTAATACATTTCCATAGGCGCATTCATTCTTCTATTTATCCACCTTGCCTGTACTCGAAAATAAAAGCATCAGCTCGTCTTATAAAACTTATGATCTGAGTGAGCAACTGATAACAACCGATATATGACAGATATGAATTATACCACCTGATACGGGAATCTAATTATGCATGGCTGATTAAAGTATATTGTTCTCTGAGAATCAGGGTCATTCAATATAGAATAATCCTATTGAATGACCCTGTTATTTACTGCATTAATGATATCTTCTACTTTGATAGTTTATCGAGTAATTTTACGATTTCTTCAATTTTTTCATCCTTATCTTCTTCGGAACCTGTATCAAAGCTGTCTTTGACGCAGCTCTTTAAGTGGGATTGGATGATTTCATTATTTACCTTTTGCAAGATAGCCTGGGTAGCCGACAGCTGGTTTGAGATATCTATACAATATCTGTCGTCTTCCACCATCTTTAAAAGGCCGTCTATCTGCCCCCTGGCAGTTTTTAACAGACGTGTAATCTTATCTTTATCAGCTTTCATAACAACCTCTTTCTTATCTGCCAAAAAGTCCTTTTTTCTCTGCTACGGAAACTACTTCATAGCCTGCTTCTGTTACAGCATTAATGAATACATCATCGCTGATATCGGAAGAAAATTCAATTACGGCTTCTTTCTTTCCAAGATTAACCTTTGCATTTACTCCATTAATGGCACTTAATGCTTTCTCTACTCTTGCCTGGCAATGACCGCAGGACATACCTTCAATTTTCATGACTTTTTTCATTCTTATACCAATGCCGCATAACCTTTGGCTTAGGAACCCAAAGGCGGCTTACCTTTCTGAATTTATATTTATCCCAATTATAAAAACTTTATAAGTTGAATTCTGGTTATTTACTATTCAATTACTACTTAATTTCCTACTATTTAGACATATAATAAAATGTGATAGCTTAAATACCAAAGCCTTCAGTTTATTTATTTTAACCAAGCTTTCTTCTCTTAGGTTTAAAGAAACGAAGCCTTAAAGCATTTGTTACAACACAAACGGAACTTAAGCTCATAGCTGCTGCCGCAAACATAGGATTTAGTTTCCATTCAAGTATACCATAAAATACACCTGCTGCCAATGGTATACCAATCGTATTGTAGAAAAATGCCCAGAAAAGATTCTCTTTGATATTCTTAATGGTTGCTTTACTAAGCTCAATGGCAGTAACTGCATCCAGCAGATCACTTTTCATTAATACGATATCCGCTGATTCAATGGCGATATCCGTACCGGCACCAATCGCGATACCTACATCCGCTCTTGCAAGGGCAGGAGCATCGTTGATACCATCGCCTATCATGGCTACTTTTTTACCTTTTTCCTGAAGTTTTCTGACTTCACTTTCTTTGTCCTGAGGAAGTACCTCTGCAACAACACGGTCTATATGAAGCTGTTTTCTGATTGCTTCAGCGGTCTTCTTATTATCACCGGTCAGCATTACAACATCAATGCCCAGAGCTTTTAATTCCTCTATGGCTGCCTTACTGGTAGGTTTCACAACATCGGCTACTGCAATAACTCCCAGAAGTGTATTGTTCTTTGCAAAATAAAGAGGTGTTTTACCGTTTTCAGAAAAAGCATCTGCCTTCTGTTCAAGCTTAGATGTGTCAATTCCCTGCGCCTTCATTAAAGCAAGGTTTCCGGAGTAATAATCTTCTCCGCCTATTTTAGCCAATATGCCTCTTCCTGATACAGCTTTGAATTCATTGACGTCCTCATATCTAATGCCTTTTTCTTTGGCTTTCTCCAGGATAGCTTCTGCTAATGGATGTTCCGAGGGCTTCTCAATGGCTGCTGCTGCCTGTAACAGCTCTTCTTCCGTAATTCCTGCTGCCGTAACAATATCTGTTACTCTTGGTTTACCTTCTGTTATGGTACCGGTTTTATCAAGAATTACCGTATTGACCTTATGAGCGATTTCCAGTGCTTCTGCGGATTTGATCAATATTCCGTTAGTGGCACCTTTTCCGGTGCCTACCATGATAGCAACAGGTGTTGCAAGGCCAAGGGCACAGGGGCAGGATATAACCAGCACTGCAATACCTATGGATAATGCAAACTCAAAGGTCGCACCGGTTAACAGCCAGATAATAGTAGCCAGAACTGCAATACTGATTACTACCGGAACAAAGATTCCGCTGATCTTATCGGCCAGCTTGGCAATTGGTGCCTTTGAGGAATTGGCATCCTCCACAAGCTGGATAATCTGTGCCAGTGTAGTGTCATTTCCAACTTTTTCTGCCCGGAATTTAAAGAAACCGGTCTTATTTATGGTAGCACCGATAACCTTATCGCCGGGAAGCTTCTCTACAGGTATGCTCTCACCGGTGAGGGCTGACTGGTCAATTGCTGTACTGCCTTCTGTGATAATACCGTCTACCGGCACGCTCTGCCCCGGACGAACAGCCAGGATATCCCCGATTACTACCTCTTCAATGGGAATTTCTTTCTCTTCCCCATTTCTTATGACCATTGCTGTCTTAGGTGACAAATCCATCAGTTTACTGATAGCCTCAGAAGTCTTGCCTTTCGATCTTGCTTCAAGGAATTTACCGAGGGTTATAAGGGTTAAGATAGTTGCTGCTGACTCAAAATAAAGATCCATGGAGTATTTCATAACTGCATCCATATCCATATGTCCAAGGCCATAGCCAATCATAAATATGGCGAACACTCCGTACACTACCGCTGCACCGGAGCCAATGGCAATGAGGGAGTCCATATTGGGGTGTCCCTTAAAGAGCGTCTTAAAGCCTACCTGGAAATACTTCCTGTTAACATACAGGATAGGCAGGGTCAGCAGAAACTGTATAAATGCAAAGGTTACTGCATTCTTATCTCCATGGAGAAAACCTGGCAGAGGAAACTTAAACATATGTCCCATTGCAATGTAAAGCAAAGGTATCAGAAAGATTGCAGATACAATGATACGGAATTTCATTTCCTTTAGTTCTGACTGCACTCTGTTCTCAGTTTTCTCAGTGCCTGCCGCCTCCTGTCCTTTTACAAACAAGGAAGCATGATAGCCTGCATTCTCAACAGACTGGATTATGGTATTTTCGTTGGTGACCTCCTTATCGTAGTCTACCAGCATGCTGTTACCAAGAAGATTAACAACTACAGAGCTTACCCCCTGCACATTCTTAACACTCTTCTCAACTGCCGCTGAGCAGGCCGAACAGGTCATTCCCGTAACAGTGAATTTTTGACTCATAATAAAACCTCTCCTGTCGCAGGTTGCTGCGATGTCCTTTCTTTTTATTATTCCCGGAATCTTGTAAAGCATGATATAGAAAGCCATGGCTTTTATAATTCATTTTAATTCCCGGTAAAATTCTACTACTACACCCCCGTGGGGTGTCTACAGGATAAAAATACATCATTCTTCTCCATCTGTCAAGTACTTATATGAGAAATAATATCAATTCCCAGAAAATTTGTATCCATATGAGTACAGAAAATTATATAAACAGAAGAACGAATCCACGCCTATGAAAAAAAGCATTAGAAGGCCTTTTTCTCTGGACATTTTTGCTATATTACAGGACAGAATGTTTGAGGGAGTTATCTGTTCTATAATACGTTAATAGCAAAATATTCAGCGAATAAGGACTTCTTATGCCTTGAAATTGGAGATGAGTTTTTTAGGAAAGTCTAAACATCTTAACAGAGCTTTCCATTCTTTCAGCTTCTTTGTTAAGTTCTTCTACGGTGTTCTTCAAATCCTCCACTGCTTTTAACTGTTCATTTGCGGTATCCCCTAACTGTGCAGAAGCGGCTGAGGTCTCTTCAAGGGTAGCTGAAATACTTTCCACAGCACCTAGTGTCTCACTTTTCAGTTCACCAATTCTTGCAAGACCTGTTGTGATCTCATTTAAGCTTTCTGTAAGCCTGGTTACATGGGACCGGATACCACGAAAACCTTCTGTTGTCTCCTTAAGGGTTCTTTCCTGCTTCAATACAATATCATCTGCTTTTGTGGCCACTCTGGCTGTATCCGCAGTACTCTTTTGTATTCCGGCAACGATAGCGGCGATTCTGCCCGCCTCTAAGGAGGACTGGTCTGAAAGCTTTCTTATCTCATCTGCCACAATAGAAAAACCCTTTCCGTAGGCGCCGGCTCTGGCCGCTTCTATTGAGGCATTTAAAGAGAGCAGTCTTGTTTGCTCTGCTATCTCATTGATAGCTTCTACTATGTTAATAATAGCAGCTGACTGTTTCTCCAGAGCCGTTATATTGTTGATGACTGCTCTGGTAATCTCAGAGGTGTCTCTTTGCTTTCGATTCAGCGCCTCCATATTTTCAAGGCCTTTTCTTAAAGTATCCTCTGTTTCTCCGGCAACCGCCTGGATATTTCCTGCGTTTTTTTCCTGTGTACCAATAAGCCCTGCCAGATCAGACATAGTGATAAAGCAATTCTGGGCATCCTTTGCCAGGGAGGATATACCCTCTTCAATTTCCGTTGTTGTCAAGGCAATGTCTTTCGTTGCATTTACCAGTATTTCAGAAGACCTGGATACCTTTGAGGACATTTCTGTTGTCTGTCTGCTTATCCTTAATATATCCCGGATCAAGGTCCTCATTCCCTCAAACATAGAATTAATGCTCTGCGCCAAAAGCCTGAACTCATCTTTTCTCTTTAATCTAAGTTCCTGGCTCAGGTTGCCTGTAGCTGCTGCATCCAGAATATAATTGGTTTTTCCAATCGCTGCACTGATACTGCCTGAAATAGAAATTCCTACAAACAGTGCTATTACTACTGCCAATATCATAATCAATATGGTTACTATCTTCACAGCATTTGCCTGCTCTGTCACCAGGTTTTCAGGTATTAAAGCAAAGACCAGGGAGCCGCTTACTGCTGATTTTGTATAAACAAACAGGTATTTACTCTCCTTGTATATTACATAATCGGCTGCTGAGGCCTCCTTGCCCTTAAGAGCCTGCTTATAATAGGCACTTTGAGTTATAACTTCAGCGGCTTTCTCTTCTCCGTTCGCTATGCATTTACCATCTGCAGTTACGAAACCGGAAATACTTCCGCTGCCAAAATCTGATTTCTTTAAGATGCCGGTAAAAAAACTTCTGTCCACATCAATAACCACGTAACCAACCTGCTTATATGCAGAGTTTGTAATTTTCTTAATATATGAAATACCGTAATCCGAAGTATTAACTTTTAAAACAGTATCAAGGTACGGATGTGTTCCAATCCAGTTCAGTTCCTTTCCATCACCCGTAATAACCGCGTGGTCCTCTGAGGCCAGAAATTCCGAATACAAACTGTCCTTTAATGTCCCTGCTGTTGATACCGGGTGCCCGTAGTCTGCGAATACCGTGATATCTGCAATGGACTTATCAGCTGCCACAGCTGCCAGTATCTTCTTCTGAATTTCTTTATACCTGCTGATTTCATCTGTCGGTTTACCGGAATAATATTTGGAGTAATACTTCTGAGTGGTTTCATCGGTAATGATATCGATTGCTTTGCTGGAAATATTGGTTAAACCCAGATCAAAATACTCTCCCATCATGTTAAGGCTTACTTTACTGGAATTAATGTAATTGGATACCATACCTCTGGATGCCAGCCAAAAGCTTACTACTCCCAATATTATTATAAACACAACGGGTATCAAAAAACCTAGCACCAGACGTTTTCTGATACTGTAGTTAACTCTGTTCTTCCTTTGTGCTTTCACGTTATCTCCCTCTGTGCTTTATTTCTGGTAGACTTCAAATTCCGCCAGCTGACCTCCGCCGGATCCGGTATTTTCTGTAAAAACAAGCTGTACATATCTGGCTTCTGCATTATCAAAGAACAATTGGGCTTCGTTACCCATATCCGGATCAAAGGTATATTGCTTTGCTTCTGCCAGAGGTGTGAAATTTTCTCCGTCATCACTGATATTGACAGCTATGGTCTGGGTTCTTTTCCCCCATACCGCCATAGGGCTTAGAGCTAATCTGATTGCCTGAAACTTCTCTTTCTTTTCTAAATCCACTGTAAGATAATTGGGGTAATCCGGTTTACCCTCCCAGTAAGACACTCCTACTGCTATTCCATCCGTTGTTTTTCTGGGTGTATATACATCCGCAAAGCTGCTGGCTTTTACTTTCTTTTTTAGGGCTATATTGGTGCCTTCCGGAAGTACCAATGCATATTCCGTTTTCTTAAAATCCGGATGCTTCATACTCTCGGTCTGTTGTATAGTGTTTATTACGGTAATATTTGCCGGGGTTAATTCCTTTGACGGCTCTTTTATACTGTTAGGTGCAAAATCAATCAGGTAGATATTGACTGCCAATAACAGAACTATTACTACAGGACGTATAATCTTCATCTTATTAACCATACCTTTCTAGATTCCTATGAACCTCTACCGAATTGTCAGATTTTCTGTGGTAGCAGCGTCTATCTCAAATTTTCCCTGTTCAAAATCAAGAATTTTCTCACCCAGGATTTCAAGATTAGTAATGGAAATATTGCTGATCTTATGTTTTTCATCAAAGCCTTCTATTCTGGAAGGGCTGAACTTACCGGAAAGCACCTTTACATTATCAATAGTTACTCCGTCTATTACTCCTCTTTCTTTGGTTGACGTCCAATTTGAGGTCTTTGGTATATGCAGGTCTATGAGATAAGGCATCTCCTCCCCATCTCCTGAGCCCATCTGTGCATTTTCTACGGTAATATTCTGAAAGGTAATAGCTTTCACTGCTGCATCATCTGCATTATGTACCGATATAACAGGCTTATGGTAATTGTTCAGGATAGTAATGCCATCAAATTTGATATCTGTAATGGATACCCCCTCCACCTGTCCTTTGTTGGTCTCGTAACCGATTTCCATAGACTGGGCAAAATCGGTCCAGAGCTGCATATTCTGAAAGGTTATATTGGAAGAGCTTCCTTCATAATTCTTAACCACCAGTGAATCATCCCAGCTTCTTACAAAGCAATTGGATATCTGATAATTTGTACAAGACTGCAGTGTTATTCCATCACCATTAGGTCTTGAGGAAATGATCCTTATGCCATCGATAATTCCATTGGCAGAACTTTTTGCAGAACAAACCCAGGCATTGGGGTTTAAGACAATAATATCTTCCAAGGTTACCCCATCACAGTTATCGAATTTTAATGGAACATAAGCCGTCTTTCCCATCCAGCCCTCAAAACCGGAGCCGTCTAAGATACCTCTGCCGGCAACTTTAACATTCTTTGCATAATTGGCATTGATAATGCCGTGAACAACTGCACCTCCTGCCAGGTATAACGTCTGGTTATCCTCTAAGATGATATTTTCTATATTCCATTCCCCTGGTCCTATGTATTTGATGGTATCCGTGCTCTTTGTGGGAGCCTCTGTATCTATAGGATTAGCAAAGATATGAAGGGCACGCTCCGGTGAGTCATTATAGGTAACTGTATAATTACCCGGTTCTGTCACAGTAAAGGTAACCGTTCCTTCCTGTTTGTTTACCACCGGTGTTATATTACTGCTTAAAGGACTTATTTTTGCTGATTGCAGCTCCATCGCTTTAAGAGTGACCTGAATTTCAACAGCACCTTCAAAATCAAAATAGGTTATAGGTGTTCTGGACTGAGGCGGCATATAATTCTGATACCATACTCTGGAATGATTTACATTGGTATCATATACATAACAGTCATTGCCATTAACCTTAACCTGTGTATCGGTACAATGCAGCAGAGCATAATTTCTCTCCTTTTCACTGGCACTGACCAGGTCCTCTGCTGTTGCATCTTTTAAGGATTCAGGTCCGTCATAAAGTACCAGCTTTGTATTCTCGTAATTCATCATCTTACTGACCTCTAAACTTCTGTCTCTTAAGTTTTTTCCTGCCACTCCGGCTGTAACAACCAATACAAGGATTAGAAACCATTGAACCAGCGTTATTGCTTTCTTCTTATCCATCTGGACACCCCTAAGGAAGATTCTCTCTCCCTGCCACAAAATTTCGCCGAAAGATTATGTGTGGCACCTTTTCTCAGATTTTCTTTCAGCTAAGCCTTCTCCATTTTTTCCTGTTGAGCTTTTTATTTTTGAGCTATTATCTTTCCGAGCTTTTTATCTTGCTGTGATTTTTTTCTTGCCGAGCTTTTTTCTTGTTGGTATTTTCTTTCTGCAAAGATTTCTTCTCCTTTAGCAGTCAGTTAAGCCTCAAGAATTACCTTCCAGTTTATCTCTGCATCAAGACCTGTTGCTTCATAATCTGCCCGTAACTGCTCGTATTCACTTCCCACTCCAAGAGTCTTCATATGAGCTGCCTTACCAGCTACGATACCAGCCAGGGAATCCTCAACCACCAGACAGTCCTCATATTTCAGGCCCAGCTTATTGGCGGCTACTTCAAAGACCTCCGGATCAGGTTTGGACCTTGTAATATCAAGCCCGCAGCTTACCTTGTCTATGTACTTCATTAGTCCGGTCTTCTCAAGAATAAGTGGAGCATTTTTACTTACGGAACCTATACCAATAAGGATTCCATTGCTTTTAAGCATCTTAAGGCATTCTGTCACTCCTGGAAGAATTGCTCTTTCATCCAGTTCCTCTAGCAGTTCCTTGTAGTAATTATTCTTTTTCTCTGCAAACTCTTCTTTCATTTCCTGACTGTAGATCTTACTGCCCTTGCTTAATACCACCTCCAAGGATTCCATTCTGCTGACACCCTTTTGTTTCTTATTATCTTCTCTGGTAAATTTATCTATACCAAGTTCCACGGCCAGCATCTTCCAGGCTTCAAAATGAAGCTCATCGGTGGATACCAATACACCGTCTAAATCAAAAATTACTCCTTTTATCATAATTACGTCTCCTTTATTCCTTTTCTATTTGTAAATGAATACCTATAGATCTTTGTAAATCTATTAATTTCCATTTATTATGAGTTGAGTTACATATTTTTAACTTCTTAGATTTTAATTACTTCTTTTAGTAATTTTCTTTTAGATTATTTCTGCTTATTCACGACCTCTATAGTCCAGGTTCACTCTCTGCTCTGTGTTAATTTAACCTCTCAGCAGAACTTAAAGGTGTGCAATTTATTTAATCTGTACATTTCCGGTCAGGTATGTTAAACTGTTTGTACTTTGGTTTAACATTAAACTTGTGATAGAAAGGAACATGAAAATGACCACGATTAAAGATATTGCACAGGCCGTTGGGGTAAGCTGCACCACTGTCTCCAATGTAATTCACGGAAAGACGGGACGTGTATCAGCAGAAACTATTACCCTTATAAACGAAGCCATAGATAAGCTGGGTTATGTTCCGAATATGTCTGCTCGTGCACTGGTGTCCAGCTCTTCTAAAGTTATCGGAATGATCAGCCACCTGACTTCGAATAAAAAAGAAAGTATCGTAGAAGACCCTTTTCATTCCGCCTTTATCGGTTCTATTGAAAAAACCCTGAGAGAAAACGGTTATTATTTAATGCTTCGTACAGTGGAAACCACCTCAGACCTGATGAATTTTCTACATAACTGGAATGTAGACGGGCTCTTTTGTACCGGTGTATTCCAGGATGAATTTTTCGAGGCACTAACCAGTCTTAAGATACCCGTTGTATTAATAGACAGTTATGTATCACATCCCAACATTTGCAATGTAGGTCTTGAAGATTATGATGGAGGCTATACTGCCACCAGGTACCTCATTGACAAAGGCCACAAAGACATTGCTTTTGCTTCCCCTACCATCAAAGAGAAAGGTGTTGTGTACGAACGTTTCCTGGGTTATAAAGATGCTTTGAAGGAAGCCTCCATTCCTTTTCGCAAAAGCCTTATCTTTGAACAGGAACTTGATACTGCTACCACTGTTGAACTTGGCAGGCAGCTTGCTGTCAGGAAAGACATTACAGCAGTTTTTGCAACTGCGGATATTCTGGCTGCCGGTATTATGGCAGGTCTTAGACAAGCCGGTAAAATCATTCCTGAAGATATTTCCGTAATGGGGTTTGATGATATTAATCTTTGCCAGCTCACATCGCCAATGCTTACGACCATCCATCAGGATGCTCCTTTAAAAGGAAAACTGGCAGTTTATTTTCTTATGGATAAGCTTGATAACAAACCTCTTCCTAACAATGAAGTGATTCTGCCAATTCATCTGGTAGAACGGGAGAGCGTCAAATCACTCTATAATTAATCAGAAGGGGATGTTTATAAACGCATCCCCTTAATTTGACTCTTTAAATTTTCTTTACGATCCAGCTTTATAAAGCGCCTCTAACTTAACTCTTCCCTCATCAATAAAATATAAATAATAAGCACTATCTCAAACCGTTTGCATCTAAACTTTTATCTTCTCTACTTCAGCTTTATCCTTCGTTACAGTAACCTGATATAGCTCTCCCAGATAATTAACCTTAAACCTTAAATGATTCCAAGTTTTAGGAAGCCTTGGTTCCGCTTTCAGCTCCCCGTTCTCAAGCTTAAGTCCTGCAAATCCTTCCACTGCCGTCATATAAGCTCCTCCGCTGGCAGCAGGATGGGTGCCTCCGATATATATTAACCCGGCCCACTGTTTACCTCCGTCACCCAAATCTGCTTTGGCTGATTTTAAGAAGAAAGGATATGCCTGATCCGGCATATTGCACTTACAGGCAACCATGGAGTACATACAGGCGCTTAAGGAAGAACCATGCTCCGTTCTCGGCTCATAATAAGCCCAGTTCTTATAAAGGGTTTCCATATCATACTCAGATGAAAATAAATTCATCATGGTCACAACATCAGCCTGTTTAATTACCTTTGTATGGGATGCCACACCATAAGCTCCTCCCCAGTATTCCTTCTCATGGAGCAGTCTTCCTTTTACCTCAGCAACGGACACCTCTTCCAACTGCTCATATCCGTCAAATTGCTCTATAATACCGGTTTTCTCATCCGGCTGCGGTATGTAAAGACGAAGGGCTGCATCACGAAATTTTTCTAAAAGCTTTGATTTCTCTGATTCTGCAACTGTATCCTCTGTATCTTCTTCCAGCAGTTTTATGGCAGCCTCAAAAGTAAGCTTTGCCATTCGGTTGGTATAGGCATTGTTATTAACCCGCTCATGGTATTCGTCCGGGCCGATAACATCGTAAAGCTCATACTTCTCACTCTTGACCCTTTTAATCAAAAGACTGTAGTAGAATTTGGCACATTCTATAATAACCTCTGCTCCGCCTTCTTTTAGCAGCTCCTTATTGCCGGTAAATTGTATATAGCGCATAATACCGTAAACTACGGCTGCAGATATATGAATCTGTTTATCTTTAAAATAGGTTCGCATGGGGCGTCCGGTAAATACGTCTGTCACATTATAGTCAGAGCAGGCATCATAACCGCCTTCCTGACTTTCCCAGGCGTAAAAGGCACCGTCAAAGCCATAACCTGCGGCTTTTGCTTTTGCTCCTTTTAAGGTATCAATTCGATATTTCAGCAAGGTTTTTGCTACTTCCGGTTCTGTAAAAAGAAAGAAATCCAGCATAAACATTTCCGTATCCCAGAACACCGCACCCTTATAAGTCTGCCCTGATAAGCCCCGGGCTGCAATCGAAAGACTTTTAGAATGTCCTGGTGCAATGCTGTGCAGATGATATAAAGAATAATTCAGGGCTTCCATAGCCTCGTCATCACCATCAATCTCTACTTCTGATCTGCTCCACTTCTTTTCCCAGTTATCTTTATGTTCGTTAAAAAGAGCTTCATATCCTTTGGCCTTTGCCGCCAATACCAGCTGCTTTCCTTCTTCCTGATACACAGCTGTATCCTGACTGGTATAGACTGATATATATTTAAAGAAGGAATAACTCTTTTCTGCTGTAACCTGCAGTTTTAGATACCTTAAGACTGTTTTGTCCATCTCTTTTATGGATTGTTCTGCAATATTAGAAATGTCTAAGGCTTCATAAACTGCTACCTTATCCTGTTTTTCATGGGTTGTTGCTACTGTACAGATAAGTTCTCCTGTAAATCCTGTAATCACACTGTCATAATGTGGACCATTAATATCCCATACCTCACCATCAATACCGGTCATAATCTCAATTTCACCGTTAAAGGAAGGTATTAACGTTACTTTTAAAGCAATAAGATGTTTATCTGCCATACTGGCAAATCGCTCTGTTTTTAAGGCTACCTTCCCTTTTACTGTCTCAAAGACAGTTTCTCTGCGAAAGATACCATGCCTGTAATCAAGTTCCATCTTATGAGCTTTATGTTCTTTTCCCGAAAGACAGTATTCCTTGCCTTCTATAAGGAGACGTGTATATAACCCATTAGGTGCGTTTAAGGGTTCCCGCCAGCCGTTTCCCACCTGGTCATAGATTCCTGAAAGATTGACTGCGGGAAATTGATCCTTCCTTGATTCCTCCAAAGTCCCCCGAATTCCCATATAACCATTGCCGATTAAGAATTTGTTTCCAAGTCCCGTTGCTTTCTCCGGTTGATATCCAAGTTCTTCAATATTCCAGTTCATTTATTATTTATCACTCCTTCCCTGGTACAGCCTTATAGCACCAAGCTGTTAATGTATAATAGGAACCGTTATTTCTTTCTGTCCAATGACATATTCCTTCTCATAGATCAATACTTTAAGACCGGTATCGGAATCTGAGGAAATCTTAATATTTTCCCTGTCGATTGCTACAGCTACCACTTCCTCTTTCACACGGATTTTAAAGGAATATCCCTGCCACTGTTCCGGTAAAGAAGGCGCAAACGCCAGTTCTTTTCCATCTGACCGCATACCGCCAAAACCATATATAATGTTCATCCAGGCTGCTGCTATGGATGTAGTATGTAATCCTTCTCCGGTATTCCTGTTATAATTATCCAGATCCATTCTGGTGGCAAAGCCAAAGAATTTATAAGCCTCTTCCGCTTTCTTTAACTGGGCTGCCAATATGGAATGAACAGAGGGTGAAAGTGAGCTTTCATGGATACATCTGGGCTCATAATAATCATAATTGCTTCGTAATTGTGCTTCAGTAAAATCCCTGTTATATAATAGCATCAACATCAGTACATCCGGCTGTTTTAACATGTCATTGCGATATATCCTGTCGTAGGTCCAATGATGGTACAGCGGGAATTCTTCAATAGGTATTTTATCTATATCCACATGAGGCAGGTTAAAATATCCTTCATGCTGTTCAAAAATCTCTGTCTCTGTCTGATAGGGAATATACATATGCTCTGCTATTTTGCGGAAGTTCTCTATTTCATCCTCTGTAAGCCCTCTGTCTCCGGTTATGTCCCCATACTTATCCGGTGCTGTTAAGGAGCATCTGTTTAATACATCCAGGGTATATTCAAGGGTTTTCTTTCCCATATAATTGGTGTAGCAATTATTATTAACCATCATCTGGAACTCATCGGGTCCCATAACCCCATAGAAGCCGTAACGGGTACCATCACCACTCCAGTCACCTCTGGTGGCAAGCATCCTGCTGACCTCTATCAGTACGGGCAGCCCCTTATCAAATATAAATTCATCATCCCCGGTTATATTCTCGTAATGCCAGAAACCGTAGGCAACAGCTGTAGAAGCCTGGAGCTGAAGGCTTGCATGCTGCCAGAGGGAGCAGCATTCTCTGCCGGTTATGGTTGCTATGGGATAAAAAGCACCTTTACAATCAAGTGCTTTGGCACGCTCCATTGCTTCCTTTAAGGTAAGGTATCTGAATTCCAGCAGATGCTTCGCTGCCTGTGTATTGTTAAAGATATAAAAAGGTAGACAATAGGCCTCTGTATCCCAGAAAGTATTTCCGCTATAAGCTTCGCCAGTCAGTCCTTTGGCACCGATAATGGTTCCTTTATCCGCACCGTGATAGGTCTGATGCATCTGGAAGATACAATATCTGATACCCTGCTGGTTTAATTCATCGCCTAGAATTTCAATATCTGATTCCTGCCAGGTCTTACGCCACCAGTTTAGGTTATCCTCTTCCAGTATGCTGATATCAAGTGCTTTCAGTATAGACGGGTTCTCTGCACATTTCTTTTGAAAAGCTTCTTTGTCAGTCTCTTCTGTTGCTTTTCTGGTAATATTTCTGATAAGCTTAGCGAATTCAAAAGCTTTTCCCTGCTCTAAGGCAATTACAAACTTTCTTACGAGCTTCTTTTCTTCTTCATAATCTTCCTTGCTTTGATATTCACAGAGGAATCTGCAGCTGGTTAAGAGTGCCTGATCCGTACTAACGGTATTCCCTAACATACTAAGGGACTCTTCTTCTGCCAATTTTGACACCACATTCCACATGGAACGTCCGGTCATATGGTGAATCTGTGTAAAATCGATGCCGGAAAAAAGATTGATTTCCCCTGAAAAATTAAGAGGTGTAACAATTATCTTTTGAACCGCAGTTTCTGCTTCTTTCATGGATAAGAAACGTATAAACTCCAGCTTTAATTCCTTACCGGAGGCCAGCACCCAGACAAAGGATCTGACCAGAACACCAGTCTTAAGGTCCAGTTCTCTGTAAAACTCTCTAATTTCAGAGGTATTAAGATCCAGCGTCTCACCTTCTGCTTCAAGCCTTGTATATAACCAGTCCGCTGAATTTACGATAAACTCCGTTCTGTCAATAATTCCTTTATACCCTGATTTCTCCAGCTGTGCTGCTTCATAAATGCCGTTAAAATAATTTCCGATAAGACTGTTTCCGGAATAACCCTCCTCAAAACTGCCTCTGGTTCCCATATATTCGTTCCCCAGGGAAAATACGGATTCGGACACCAGGGCATACTCCTTGTTGAAGCCCTCCTCAATTATTTTCCATGGATGTACTTTATAATAAATATCTGCTGATTTTGCCATACTCTACCCCTTTAATGCTCCTGCTGCTGCACCTTCTGTTATTTGTTTCTGGAATAATGTGAATAAAATGATAGGAGGAATAATTGAAAATGCTACTGCCCTCAGTACTTCCACATCTGTTGCGTTTGATGTTCTGAACAGGAACAGTCTTACCATAACCGTTTCCAATCCCGAACCGTTTAACACCAGATAAGGCAGAAGGAAATCAGACCAGGCAGCATTGATTGCAAAGATAACCACTACCATAACAATGGACTTTGACAGTGGAACTACGATACTGGCAAAGGTTCTCAGATAACCGCATCCGTCTAACTTGGCTGCCTCAATGATTTCTTTTGGCAGACTTTCAAAGAATTGTTTAAATAATATGACATAAAAGGCATTGGCTCCAAAAGACAGCCAAAGCGGTAAAAAGGATTGATTCAATCCGATTCTGTTTATGTTGACAAACAACGCCACGACACTGGTAGTGGTTGGAATCAGTAAGCTCCACATTACCAGGCCAAAGATAAGCTTATGTCCCTTTGGTTTTAAGATTCCAAGTGCATAAGCAATGAGTCCGTTAAAGATGACTGCGCATAAGACACTTCCTCCTACGGAGATAAAGGAATTAATATAATATCTCGCAAATTTCAAATCATTCCAGGTCTTTGCATAGGCACTGAAATCGAATACAGAGGGCAGAATCGTCGCGCTTCTTCTGAATTCTTTAATATCCTTAAAGCTGGCAAGAAATACCCATACCGGCGGAAATAAGGAAGTGATTACAATACCGAAGCATATCAGATAAATTATGATAATAAGTGCTCTGGTGCGTTTGGAATGAAGGTCATAAAAACGGACAACACCGTCTTCTTTCTTTCTGTAGTTATCAAAAAACATTCAAACACCCCCTAATCTTCTTTGGTTGCGGTAAGCTTAAAGTACAGACCGCTTAAAATGATAAGTACAATGCTCATCATAACAGACAGAGCTGCTGCCATCGGATAATTGAAATCCCTGAAAGCATAATTGTATACCAGCTGCATAATAGAAATACTTGCATTATTAGGACCGCCATTGGTCATAACCAGCGGTTCATAAATAATCTGGAATACTGCAATAATCTGAAGAATCAGCATAGTCTTGCCCAAAGCAAAGATACTGGGAATGGTAATAAAACGCATACGGTTCAGTATTCCCGCACCATCTATAGTTGCCGCTTCATAAAGCTCCGGATTGATATTGGATATACCGGCCATATAGATTAAGGCAGTAGCTCCTGCACCTTTCCAGGTCATAGCTGCAACAATCAACGGAATGGTCCATTTAGGATTGGTAAGCCATACCTGTGGAGCAACTCCGATTTTGTCCAATAAGATATTTAAAACACCTGTGTTACCGGGACGGAAAAAGAATCCCCACATCAAAACAGTTGCAAGACCCGGCATAATATTAGGTAAATATACACCCACTCTGAAAAAGCTCTTAAAATGAGTTGTTTCGGTGATTAAGGATGCCATAATAATCGGTACCACAAAACCAATCAACAGTGACCATAAAATATAGATAAATGTGTTGGAAAAAGCTGCAAGAAAGTCAGGATGCCTGATTACCTTACCATAATTCTCAAAGCCTACAAACTCAATTAAACGAATTCCTTTTGCAGTATAAAGGGAGAGTCGGATACTTTCTATCAATGGCTCCCACACAAAAAATGCAAATAAGAGGATTGTCGGCAGCATTATAAGCCATCCTGTCACATCTTTTTTCTTAATTCCAGCTCCTGGTGCTTTCTTTGCCATATCATTTTTCGTTCCAGCCACGTTATCTGCCCTCCTTATGTTATTAATGTCTTATCGCAGCTGATGGGCATCTTACACAAGATCCCCATCAGCTTTGTTTAAGTTATGTTTACTATTTATTTACATTTTCATCAAGTAATTTCTGATAGTTATCATTAGCAGTCTGCATAAGGGAAGCTACATCTGCATTCTTATCTGTGATAACCGCCTGAAGCACTTTGGTAAGTTCAGAATATAAATCCTGAGCAGAACCGGGCTCTTCCAGTCTTAAATTACCATCCGTTTTAATGATATTGAAATAATCATTGAACAGGTTCATATCAACGTTATTGAATTCATTGGTTACAGCAGCTTCTGCATCCAGTACCTTCTGGTCGACCCAGCAAGGGAAACGAGGGATTACAGGTACATTGTTATCAATCTTATTCTGAGCATCAGCTTTCATACCGGCAATGGCAGCATCTGTTGCAACAGGTGCTTTACCCATGATCTCAAGGTAATCAAGAGCAGCATTGATCTGTTCAGGTGTAGCATCCTTAGAAAACATATAAGGAGTACCACCGGATAAGGAATACTGTCCTCCGGGACCTGCGGGCATAGGCACTATGGCAAGTTTATCTGCTGGAAGGCCATTAACCTGTGTAGGCTGATTTACTGCATCGTTGGCAGCTATGTACATAGCAGCTGTTCCTGTTCCTAAGTTTACAAAACCAGTTCCCCAATCTTCATTGGTAGGATCGGGAGTAAGTACATCATATTCCCATTTTAAGGACTTTACATATTCCATAGCTGCAATGGCTTCAGGAGAATTTACATTTGCTACGAATTTACCGTCTTTTTCAAGTGTTAAAGTTGCACCGAAGTTCCAGGCAATATTACTGAAATGCCAGCCGCCTGCATTATCCTTTGCTAAAAGGCAAAGGCCGGCCTGACCTGTCTTCTCTTTGATGATCTTAGCTGTCTGGGCAAGTTCCTCCCAAGTCTTGGGATATTTAGGATATCCGTTCTCATCTACTAAACCGGCTTCTTCAAAAAGCTCGATATTAACCATCATACCAAGTGCATAACCATCACGGGGAATTCCATAGATCTTTCCATCTTTGGATAACAGCTCGCGGATGGAGGGATTCATTGCTGTATCCCAGCCTCTTGCTTTTAACTCTTCTGTGATATCTGCTACGAAACCACCGTTAATTAATTTCTGGGGTTCTGTATACCAGGTCTCAAAAATAGTAGGCAGGTTGCCTGATTCTGCAAGAGAAACAAAGGTATCAGTTGCATATTTGTAATAAGCGGGTACTACCTCTACATTAGGATGTGTCTCGTTAAAAGTCTTAACATATCCTTCATGAAGCTTAATATCATCTGTTAAAGTGTCCTCCGGCCAGATACCAAGCTTAAGTTCAAAGTTCTCGACAGGAGCTTCTGTTGCTGCTGCTTCTGTAGCTGTTGCTTCTTTTGTTGCTTCCGGAGTGTTGTTGTCAGAACTGGTGTCTGTTGTGTTGTTATCTTTCTTACAGCCAGCTAACATGGTTGCAACCAGTAAAAAACACAGGAGCAAACTTACAAGTCTTTTCGTTTTTTTCATAAATGTTCCCCTTCCTTATTGTAGGTTCTTATATAGTTTTACGTTAAACTTGTTATGTAAAAAAATAGTACGTTGTTGGTTTAACGTTAAACTCATTATAGCAGTTGTGTATTTTGTTGTCAATAGGTTTTATTTATATTTTACTGTTGTGTATATTGCCCTGCAAAGGGTATTTTTTTCTAAAAACATCTGCAGCAAAAAGAATACATGTCTTCTATTTCGTCACTCTAATAGAATAAATCGTCCGATATTTTATTGTTGCAAAATTCTATCGTTGCAAAAAAAGAAACGATACTTCTGTACCGTTTCTTTGCCTATACCTATATTCCAGAATCATTAACTTTTTATATTAGTGAATTACCAGGAAATATGCCAATACCAGAATACCCAATACAATCCGGTAAATACCAAAGGCTTTAAAGTCATGTTTCTTGATATATCCCATAAGGAATTTGATTGCGATTATGGATACCACGAAAGCTGACAGCATTCCCAGGACAAGTACTAAAATCTCATTTCCAGAAAAGTCAAATCCAAACTTTATCATTTTTATTAAGCTTGCCCCAAACATAACGGGAATAGCCAGGAAAAATGTGAACTCAGCTGCTATTTCTCTGGATACACCAATTAGAATTGCACCAAGTATGGTAGCCCCTGATCTGGAGGTTCCGGGGATTAAAGCCAGAACTTGAAATAAACCTATGATAATAGCAGTCTGATAAGTTATCTGATGCAAGCTGGTTATTTTAAAATTACCCTTTTTGTTCCTGTTTTCAATAAAAATAAAAAGGATACCATAAACAATCAGAGTTACTGCAACTGTTACATAATTGTAGAACATTCTGTCAATATCATCATCCCAAAGGGTGCCAATAACACCGGCAGGTATAATAGCAACCACTATCTTAAACCACATATTCATAATATCCATTTTAATGATGGATTTATTTTTATCCTTTAGTTGAAAAGGGAAGATCTTATTCCAATATAGAACCAAAACTGCAAAAATAGCTCCAAGCTGGATTACCACCCTGAACATTTCCATAAATTCATAACTTACATTAAGCGGCATGACCTTCTCAACCAATATCATATGCCCAGTACTACTGATAGGAAGCCATTCTGTAATTCCTTCCACAATTCCATAAAATATAACTTTTAATATTTCTAAAAAATCCATTTCTTTACCTTGCCTTCCTCCTTTTTTTCGTGCCCATTTTAAATGGTATACCCTATTAAAAGTATTCTGTCAGATAAATGAAATCCAGGATGCTCACATAATGAAACAGGCAGAAATATGACTCACTGCCGGTTCTGCGATTATCTAACAGAATTACGATAAGGTATATTATAACATAAATGGCAGTTTACTAACAGGAAAAAGTTCTTAATAAATTCTTATATTTCACGGTACTGACATTTATTCATGAAATCTTCTATATAATTATTCACCGAAGCCACTCCTCCAGCTTCATACTCTTGCCATCTGTTATAATAGTAATGGCTCCGCTATCAGTAGTTTTTAGTATCTGACTGCCACTCTCCTTTAGTCTTGTAACGGTTTCTGCATGGGGATGTCCATAAGAATTATCCATTCCACTAGAGATAATCGAGTATAAAGGTGATACTGCCTTGAGAAATTCACTGCTTGTAGAATACTTAGAGCCATGATGAGCAACTTTTAGAACCTCATAACCCTTTAAAGCAGTAACCGTTGAACCGGCTTCTGTAAAATGTTCAATAATCCGCTCCTCTCCTTCTCCCTCCAAATCACCGGTAAGCAGCAGATCAAATTCACCGTACTTCAGGCTTAATACAACAGAATGACTGTTTTTATCTGCACCTGATTCAACGCCCTTATCCGGCCATAGGCATTTGATACTTACGCCTTTAAGGCTTAAGGTGTCCCTTGTATTTAATACAGCTATTCTTACCCCTAAATTACCTGCTTTCTTCATAAGGTTAGCGTAGGTTTCATCCTTTAGATCTACTCCCGGCAATAATAGATTCTTGATTCGTATACTTCCCTTATAATCCTCCTCTAAGAATTCTAAGACTCCTGAGTAATGGTCTGCGTCACCATGGGTGACAATGGCATAATCGATTACACTGACTCCCTGATATTTTAAGAATGGTTCCAACCGGTATTTTGACAGCTTCTTTACGCTGGAACTTCCTCCGTCTACCATAATTGTTTTACCCGGCAGCTGAATTACGATTCCATCTCCCTGTCCCACATCCAGAAAGGTAACCTGAAGATTGTTTGCCGGTTGTGGAATTAATAATAATAGCATAGGTATCATAAGGAGCAGACTGATTCTTCGTCCTTTTTGCTTGTTGCACCTGATAAAGAGTGTTAACAGAAGAAGAAAGGAAGCTATGGTTATCACCCCCGGTCTCCCTGTCAGAATGCTTTTCCCTGGCAAACTTGCACCTATACGGCACACAGCTTCGTAAAATACCAGGATATAATTAACCCCTCCCATAAGAAATACACCGGCAGGAATACTGACACAACCTATTAGTACGGCAAGGAAAGCAAGAATTGTTAACAGGGAGGATACCGGGATAATTAAGAGATTGATTATGGGAGAATAAACAGGAATTTCATAAAAGAACCATAAAAGCACCGGTAAAAGAATAAGCTGCGCACTTAAACTGGATAATAGCGTCTGAATTAATATGTTATTCCAAAGGTAAAACATAGTTTCTTCATAAATTCTCTTTAAGTTCTCACGAGAGGATAGCTTCAGATTCTGTGATAGCTTTTTCTGCTCCGCCTTTTTCTCTTTTAATAATGCCTTACAGAGAGCTGGATAAACGTTACCAATACCAATAACTGCTCCAAAAGATAACAGGAAACCAGCACTGGTTATATCCAGTGGGCTTTGCAGAAGAATTATCAGGGCACTGGCTGCCATTCCGGATAAAAGGTCATAGGTTCTGCCGGCAAGAACTGCTGCCATGTATACCGTCATCATTACAACCGCTCTATTGGTCGATATACTAAAACCAGTTAGTAATCCATAAGAGTATAAGAAGAATAAAGTTATTGCCGTGGCTGGAAAGAGCGGCATATGTATTTTTCGAAAGATTTTATAAAGAGTGAGGCCCAACAAGGATATATGCAGGCCTGAAATTGCCAGTATGTGAGAGATGCCATTTTCACGGTATAATTCTTTTATGTCCTCCTCCAGATAGCTGGTATCACCTAACATCATAGCTGTAAGTATACCTGCATTTTTCTCTGGTAATAAATCATAGTAAGTATCTGTCAGCTGTTTTCTGATAGTGTAAAGGGTTTGATAATAAGAATTTGCTCTTGCGTCAGTAATGACTGCAGAGTCTGCATAGAATTTATAATCATAATTTTTAGATTGATAATAAAGATATTCATTGAATTGACCGGGATTAGAGGCTTTGGTAAATTTTATCAGCGTGCCGGCGATATAGACTTTGTTTCCGATTATATATTTCTTTCCTTCCTCTGTATATACCAGTAGTTTAAGATTTGTATAATTGTTATTACCTAAGGAAAGTTGGGATTTCTTTAGGGTTATTCTTGTATAGTTATCATTTTCCTCTACAAGGCTTATAACCCCTTCTGCTATAGCATTGGTTTTAAGGGTAAATTCCTTATCCGCCGGAGGTGCTTTTATTTGCTGATCCATGCGCAGATACCCTGTGGTCAACAAAACCGGCAGGAACAGTAGAAAGTAATAATTATAGAAACGCTGTTTTGGTGCTTTCTTCTGAAACAACCACCACAGTACTGCTATCATTAAAACTATGCTTCCTCCATACACTAAGGGCAGGGATAATTGAAACATTCCAATCCCTGCCAGGTATGATGCTAAAAGCCAGACTAACGGCCTCTTCGTATTCATTATTTATACCCATTGCATATCGCAGGCCTGCCTGCGATACTGCCACAAATAATAAGAAGTGAAAGAATCCTGGCGTGACATCCTTTCAATTTATTATTTTCTTTCACTCCTATCCTCTTCCAATAAATCCAGATTCCTCTCAAAGCCGCCGTCAAAGGCAATATCGTCCTGAAAAATCTTTTTGGGAGATCCGTTTATTGTAAATTGTACTTTGTTTATAGTTGATAATTCGTCCAGGGAATTAACTACAGAATATAAAACTACCTCTGGGTTCACTCCCGGAACCTTATCGAGAAATTTTTCATTGAAATCCACATAACATATTCCATCTTTGGTAGTTACCTTCAGCAACTCTGTTCCAGCAGGAAGACTTTTTTTCATGGTAGGATCAACGGGCTCGTTTGGTATTTCCGGTCCATTAAGCAGCTGGTCAATAATGGCTTTTTCGATTGGCGGTATGTTCTCTGTATATATTATGGTACGGTTGGAAGCAACTAAACCGTCTCCTGCTGCATTGGCATAATATATGGTTACATTAATGTTTTCCGCACCGCTGCCATCAATAAAATCATCTGCTTTCATAAAATTAATGGGTTTTCCATTTGTTCCATATAGCGGTGACCCGTCTACATAAAAAGCAATATCGTCTACTCCCTTTATCTGACACAGAGTTTTGATTATACATGCTCTGGTTAGAACTTCTGTAATACCCGTCAAATTATTATAAGCTGCATTAAAATAAAGGCTGAGTCCTCCGCTGTCACTAAAGGTCGCTTTTATCCTCAGTCCTTCCGGTATTGCCCTCTTTAGGGTTATATCGTCAGACTCCGTTGACAGTACCTCCAAAAACTCTTTTACAAGATTATCCTTGGTATTTTCAGTAGGTGTATATTTAACAGGAACTATTTTGGTCTCTGATTTATCAATGTAGTATACAAAAGGACCCTCTTCCTCCGCAGTCTTATTCTTGTCCTCCTGTCCTTCACTGCACCCGGCCAGCAGTAATACAACCAGAAACAGAAAGAACAAAGGAAGTTTTCTCCACGTTCTTCTGAAAGGGTTTGACCTGGTTCTGCCTGTTCCGGCCTTGACATTCCACTTTGCGGGATAAGTTATGTGATACCGTAAGGCTTGATTTTCAGCTATTCTATTTTCAAGTGATTTTTCTTTGAATATATTCATCTTTTTACCTGCTCTGCGAATACTCTGACACTGCCTTCTAATGTTAATATGATAATGATGATTCGTGGAAGGCTGGTCTTTCTTATGCAATATAGTTTATTGGAATACGTACAGTAAAGGTGGTGCCTTCATTTTCTTTGCTATAGACCTTAATGGCCCCCTTATGCATATGGACAGCATTCTTTGTAATCGCAAGTCCTAAACCTGTACCACCGGTACCTCTTGACCTTGCCTTGTCTACACGATAGAAACGGTCAAAAATGGAATCCTGTGCTTCCTCCGGAATTCCAATTCCTGAGTCTGACACCTTTACGTAGAAATATTTATGGTCAGCATTTAAGGATACTCTTACCCAGCCATCTTCCACATTGTACTTCACTGCATTTTCAATGAGATTAGAAAAAGCCAGGGATAATTTTACTTCATCCACTTCAGCAATTACCGGACGGTAACTCTCATAAATCAACTCAATATTGCTATTCTTTGCTATTGGACGGAGACGCTTTAACACCACTTCCAGTAAATCATTGATTTTAATAGCATTGATATTCATATCACTGGCAGCTTTATCAAGTTTGACAAGGGCCAGTAAATCATTGATAATCTTATTCTCCCGCTCTATCTCTTCCGCAATATCTACCAGAAATTCTTTATATAGTTCAGGAGAAGCACCTTCCTGCATTAGAAGGGAATCGGCCAGAACCTTTACAGAGGTTAGCGGAGTCTTCAATTCGTGGGATACATTAGACACAAATTCCTGTCTGGAATTTTCAAGGTTCTTAATTCTCTGAAGCATCTGATTCAAGGACTGGGAAATCTGCTGTACCTCATAAAAACCGTCCACCTTGACTTCATCATCCATATAACCTTCTGTCAGATGCCCGATTGCTTTCTTTAGATTCAGGAATGGTTTCGTAAATACACCGGAATAAAAAAATGCATATACCAGAATTAATATAATTGTCGTAACAAAAAGAACTGTTGTTTTTCTATACAGTACAGTATGAATACTCTGGACATTTTTTGTGGAAAAATTCATCAGAACAACACCTACGCTTTCCTTAGAGGTTGTATTCTCTTTGGCGGAGGAATAGGTGATAGGCACTATCATTTCTATATAATAATCCCCGTTACTGCGGTAGATGCTATTGCTGCTTTTTAAGCACTTTATTACATCTTCTGAAATAATTATATTGCCATCTTCTATTCCGTAGGTGTCCTTTAATATATTCAGTTTGCTGTCAATTATCATAATACGGCCTTCATAGAGGCTTGCAATACGTAATATCTCTGTATTCACTTCTGCCAGCGTAGAATCCGTTAAATAACCGGAAGACGTCAAAAGATTCGCTAAAGAACTGCCCTGACTCTGCATTTCCGATTTCTTTTGCTCCAAAGCTGTCTTGTCATAGGTATTTAAGATTTCCCAGGAGAAGAACAATAAAGGGATAACTCCTATAATAAAAAGTGCAAGGAGTGCATGCACTCTCATGCTTTTAATAAACCAGAATTTTTCTTTAATTTTGGAAAAAATAGCCAACACCCCATTTTGTATGTACATATTTAGGTTCGCTTGGATTATCCTCTATCTTCTCACGAAGTCTTCTAATATGCACATCCACTGTTCTGACATCTCCGGGATAATCATATCCCCATACGGTATTCAGTAAGTTTTCCCTGCTGTAGACTTTGTTGGGATTAAAGATTAATAGCTCCAGCAAATCAAACTCTTTTGCAGTTAAATTTACTTCTTTGTTATTTACATATACCCTTCTGCTCTCGCAGTCTATCTTTAAATCGCCGAATACGACCACCTTCGCCTGAACTTCCGCGTTCTGCTTGGTGCTGCGGCGCATAATGGCTTTTATTCTGGCCTTGACTTCAAGTATATTAAAGGGTTTCGTAATATAATCATCTGCTCCGTATTCCAGACCAAGAATTTTATCCATATCATCACCTTTGGCTGTAAGCATGATAATCGGCATGCTTGAGAACTCTCTGATCTGCTGACATACTTCAAACCCGGTCATAACAGGCAGCATGACATCCAAAAGTACCACATCATACTCCTTCTTCTTCGCTGCTTCCAGAGCTTCCTCCCCATCATAAGCACAGTCAACTTCCATGCCGTCCTGCTCAAGGCTGAAGCGGATTCCCTTTACAATTAATTTCTCATCATCAACAACAAGTACTTTTTTTCCCACGCTTATCACCTATTCCAATCACATTTTCCAAAAGGCTTATGCCTATTTTGCTTCTATCATATCCTTGATTTTATTATAAACTGCATCTTTTATTCCTTCGATTTGCTTCAATTCTTCAATACTTTGAAACTCACCGTGGTTTGTCCTATAGTCTATGATACTGCCGGCCTTGACCTCGCCTATTCCAGGCAGGGTGCACAGCTCACTTTTTGTTGCAGTATTAATATTTACTTTGCCTGTCTTATTGGTATCTTCTCCTGCATTATCTGGGCTGGCAGCACTATTTCTGCCTGTAAGGGTAACCTTCTCGCTACCTTTTTGAACTTCTTCCCTGGTAGGAATGTATATCTGCTGTCCATCTTCAACATTTGCTGCCTGATTGACGTAATTCTCATCCGCCTCTTTCGTAAAACCTCCGGCTGACTGAACCAGCTCATATACTCTGGTAGCTTTTGTTGCTTCATAAACTCCAGGATTCCTTACAGCACCGCATAAATGCACGTAATAAATCTGTGTTTCCTGCTCTGGAGCACTCTCCTGTTCTTGTATTTCTTCTGCAGCTTCCCCTGTTTCTTTCTGAGTTTCTGCCTGTAAGTCTGTTTGGGATTCTGGTGAACTGCCCTCTGCTAAATTAATCGGAGTGCCTAGAGTACTGTTCTGCTGATTGCTTCCTGCTCTCTGACAACTGTAAATAACTCCGGTCAGAATAAGAAAAACAGCGATAAGACCTGCTTTTATATACTTTTTGTATTTCATGTTTACACCTTTCCTTTCAGGAAAGGCCTACAAACTGTATCCTCAATACATCTGCATGTTATCATTCTACCTAATTACCAATTGGATTACAATAGGTATTTTGAAAAGAATAAAAGTTTAAGAAAATCGTAAAAATTACTCCCATTTAAAGGTTAAAATACCACCAATTACAAGGATTACACCAATCAGCTTCCTCCACTGAAAGTCCACCTTATCAGCTCCGAATATTCCAAGAAGTTCAATAAGATATGCTACAATGAGCTGGGAGGTAACAATTACCATAATTGCTTTTGCCGGTCCAAGAGTACCGACACTCTTTATAACGGTAAAAGTGATAAAGGCTCCGATGGCACCTCCCAGAAGCATATATTTACTGTCAATTTTAAACAGTCCTGAAAAGCTCCCCTCTCGTCCTGTTACATACCAGGCAATCATGCAGACTATAAATGCAGTAAACTGAACAAAGCTTGAAGCCACCCATACGCTTGTCTGTTTGGTTACACCGGTATTAAATACCCCTTGAATACTCATAAGAGCACCTGAAATAATCGCCATTAAGAATCCGAATAATCCCATATCGCTAATTCTTCCTTTCCTTTATCCATACTGCTTCTATCAGAAAAACAGTAAATTTTAAGAAGTGTTTAAAAAAGGACTGCTGCAAAATGAATGTAAGGCGGAAATAAGCCTCTTGGCTTTCCTTTATTGCACTAACTGAAAGACATGCTACCGATTTTGTGTGCTAAAAACGAATTGTTTTTATTAGTTATAGCATACGAAATTGGTAATGTGTCTTTCAGCCGGTGTGAAGGAAAGCCAAAAGGCTTCTTACCGCAACATTGTTAAGAATGCAACAGCCCTTTTGCTATTAATTAGTCTTTACCGATATGGGATTATTTACACATTATTCAATGATTTTTTTCAGGATATCGATCATCTCATCAATCTGTTCTGTTGTTATAATTAAAGGTGGAACAAATCTCAATACATTACTGCCTGCTGAAAAGAGTATCAGATGTTCCTCCATTGCTTTGGCAATAATCTCTTTGACAGGATAATGAAACTCAAGTCCCTGTAAGAGTCCTTTACCTCTTCTCTCCTTGATTCCTTCATAGGACTTAACAAGTTCCTCAAGTTTCTCTTCCAGATACACGGATACTTCCTTCACATGATGAAGCAGATCAAGCTTCTCGTACTGGTCGAATACCGCATTAACAGCCGCTGCAGTAAAAGGATTACCGCCATAAGTAGTACCATGATCTCCCGGTTCAAATGCGGAAGCAGCCTTTTCATTTGCTGCAAAAGCTCCCACGGGAACACCGCAGCCAAGAGCCTTCGCGCTGGTTAAGATATCAGGTTTTACGCCATACCCCTGCCAGGCAAACATTTCTCCGGTTCTACCCATACCACATTGAATTTCATCAAAGATCAGCAGAATATCCTTTTCATCACAGAGCTTTCTGATAAACTGCAGATACTCTGAACCGGCAGGATTTACACCACCTTCTCCCTGAATGGGTTCCAGCAGGATTGCACAGGTTTTATCGTTAATTTTATTCTTTATATCCTCTATGGAATTCAGGTCAGCAAATACTACTCCGTCAATGAGCGGTTCAAAAGCTTCTCTGTACTTAGGCTGACCTGTAACAGATAATGCCCCCATGCTCCTGCCGTGAAAAGAATTGTTCAGGGCTATTATCTGACTGTCGCCTGTACCGTGCTTCTTATAATAATATTTTCTGGCCAGCTTTATAGCCCCTTCAATGGCTTCTGTACCGCTGTTGGTAAAGAACACTCTGTCCATTCCCGAGGCTTTGGCTAACTTATCTGCTGCTTTAATTGACGGTACATTGTAGAAATAATTCGAGGTATGCAGCAGCTTATCAATCTGGTTCTTCAATACAGTATTGTATTCTTTATTTCCGTAGCCAAGAGCAAATACTGCAATTCCGGCACCAAAATCCAGATATCTCTTTCCGTTAATATCATACAGATAAACACCTTCTCCTTTATCCAGAATAATCTTATATCTGGAATAAGTGTGCATTAACAGTTCTTCGGCTTCCTTAATGTAATCCTCCATCTTATCCTCCATCCCTGCATCTGAATTTTGTGCATATGTATTTTGTACATCTGAATTTTGTCATTAAATTTTGGTGCATTAAATTTTGTGCACTAAACTTTATACATTAAACTTTGTGCATTTAACTTTGTGCATTAAACTTGTGCATTAAACTTGTGCATTAAACTTGTGCATTAAACTTGTGCATTAAACTTGTGCTTAAACTTTGTGCATCTGAATTTTTGCCCAGGAATTCCCAGCACTGCGGTTAAAAGTGTATTTCTTTCAAGCTTACTTTTGGTTTACTTCGACATTTCATGTTCAAACAATATACTTTCATTGTTAATAATCGCAGTTCCTATTCCTCTGTTAGTAAAGAACTCCAAAAGCAGACAGTGTTCCATTCTTCCGTCCAGTATATGTACTCTGGATACTCCGCCCCTTACTGCATCAATGCAATTCTTTAATTTTGGAAGCATTCCGCCTCCTATAAAACCCTCCTGAATAAGTTCATCTGCTTTTTCAAGAGTCAGTACGGAGATTAGTGTATCTTTATCAGCCGGATCTGTATAGACGCCTTCTATATCAGTAAGGAATGCCAGTTTCTCAGCTCCAATAGCTGTCGCAACGGCACAGGCCGCATCATCTGCATTGATATTATAAGCATGGTAATTATCATCCAGCCCAATAGGTGCAATAACAGGTATGAAATTGTTATCAATAAGGGTATTGATTAAATCAGCTGAAACTTCCGTAATATTTCCCACATATCCGATGTCCTGACCGTTTACATATCTCTTTTCCACTTTCAGGGTGGAGCCGTCTTTACCGGTTATACCAACCGCTTTAACTCCAAGCTTTTCAATCATCTGAACCAGGTTCTTATTTACCTTGCCAAGGACCATTTCCGCAACTTCCATTGTCTGCTCATCTGTAACACGCAAGCCTTCTACAAAAGTGGATTCATGTCCCAGCAGGCTCACCCACTTTGAAATTTCCTTTCCGCCACCGTGAACGATGATAGGCTGCATTCCGATAAGTTTCAGCAGAGCTACATCCTTTATCACATTCAACTGAAGCTCTTCATCAAGCATCGCACTGCCGCCGTACTTAACTACAACCTTCTTTTTATTAAATTTCTGTATATAGGGAAGCGCTTCAATGAGGGTCTGCGCTTTAATAAGTATCTGATCCATGGGTTCCATATGCATATTCCTTTCTGATGAAAGCCTCTGTCTGCTTTCGTTTTATGGTACGTTTCTTCTGAGATATAACCTTCCCAATAATTTATTTGAGGATATATTATAGCCTTTACTGTTATTTATTGCAGGCATTTTATAACCTTTACAATTATTTATTTCAGGACATATTATGAACGGTAATCTGCGTTTATTTTGATGTAACCGTCTGTAAGATCACAGCCCCAGGCTGTGGCCTCACAAGAGCCGCTTTTAATATCTGCAATGGCTTTCACTTCCTTTTGCTTTAATATTTCAGTCGCGGTCTCTTCACTGTAATCTGTTGCCATTCCATTTTCGACAAGTTTAAGAGTACCGGCAGAGCTTTCTATAAAAAGATCAACTTTATCCGGAGCAAAAGCTACTCCTGCATACCCCATAGCACAAAGGATTCTGCCCCAATTGGCATCGTTACCGTATACAGCGGTCTTTACAAGGTTAGAGGTTATAATGGATTTGCTTAGGATTACTGCCTGGTCTTTGCTGTCAGCACCCTTAACCGTACATTCAAATAATTTGGTAGCACCTTCACCATCAGATGCCATCATTTTTGATAATTCAGTGGTCACCTTACGAAGTGCCTGTGCAAAAAGCTTATAATTACCATCTTCTTCTGTGATCTCCTTATTCCCTGCAAGGCCGTTGGCTAATATAATAAGAGAGTCATTTGTAGAGGTATCCCTGTCAACGGACACCATATTAAAACTGTCCTTTACATCCTCTCTGATGGCTGTTAACAGCAGCTCCTTGCTGATGGCAAGGTCAGTGGTAATAACACCAAGCATGGTCGCCATGTTAGGATGGATCATACCCGAACCTTTTGCCATCCCCCCTAAGGTGACGGTTATTCCGTCAATAACAAAAGACACTGCATACTGCTTTACAAAAGTATCCGTAGTCATTATAGCTTCTGCCGCTAAATCACCATACTCTGTCTCTTCTCCCAGATTAGCCGCTAAAAGCTTGCAGCCTTCACCAATTATATCAATGGGAAGCTGTTTGCCAATAACACCTGTTGAGGCAGTTAAGACTTCTTCTTTCTTAAGTCCAAGCTCCTCTGCCATAGAAACAGCCATTTTTTCATTGTTCAAGGTTCCTAATTCACCAGTACAGGCATTGGCTACACCGCTGTTCAATACCACCGCACGAGCTTTCCCAAATTTCTCTACGATATTCATATCCCAGATGACCGGAGCTGCCTTAACCAGGTTCGTAGTAAAAGTTCCGGCAGCATTTGCAGATACAGTACTGTACACCAGAGCCATATCTTTTTTCTTCTTCTTAATACCTGCATAGATACCCGCTGCTTTATATCCTTTGGGAGCAGTTACTCCTCCTTTTATAATTTCCATAACTTCCTCCATTCCCACATATCTCTTCCATGTGATGTCCTTAAGCATTTTCTCCTTACCCTGCATTAGTCTGTTGGAAGAATATAAATGCATAATATAAATATGAAAGCTTCCTAAAGCCTTCATCTCAGGAATTATATCCTGTAACTGATTTATAATTATACACATTTATAAATTATTATGCAATACCTAACTTAAAAATTATTTACGATATCAATACCTTCCTTTAAAAGCTCATGATAGATTTTAGAAATAGGCAGTCCGACTATGTTATAATATTCACCCTCAATTCCTTCAATATGAATTGCAAAGCTACCCTGAATCCCATAGGCACCTGCTTTATCAAAGGCTTCTCCAGTTGCCAGGTAATTATCAATCTCCTTGTCTGTTAACTCTGCAACCTTTACTATGCTTCTCTGATGAAAGATCAATTGCTTTCTTTCTCCTTCTGCTTCCTTTATGATAACAGAAACACCTGTATAAACTTCATGAGCTCTGCCAGAAAGATTTCTCAACATCCGGAATGCATCCTCTTTATCTTTCGGTTTTCCCAAAGGTATACCCTCTAAAAATACAAGTGTATCTGCACTTAATATAAGAACTTTTCCATAATCTGCTGTTATTTCCTGCTCAATAGCTGCCGCCTTAATGGCAGCAAGATCTTCCACCAGTAATGCCGGATCTTTCTCATCAGACTCTTCTGAAACATTGCTCACGATCACTTCAAAATCTACCCCAGCCTGTGTTAATATCTCTTTTCTTCTTGGTGAACCGGATGCCAGTATAATCTTATACATAGAAACCTCTTTTCTGATTATTCATCTTATTATTCTGTTTGTAACTTTTTTTGCCAATTATATCACCGGCTCAATAGTTTGTCCATTCGATACATTCATGAATGCTCTCTTAAGCACCTATCATTATCATAGTTCTTACATCTTTCATTCTTGTTTTAAATAAATGTTATCCTCCATGCTCCCACATAGTTTCAGGCGAATTGAAGAAAGCAGAAAGAAGGAATGCGCCTATGGAAAGGCATTAGAAGTCCTTTTCTCTGAAAATTTTGTGCTATAATATAAAATAGATTGTTTGAGCGAAGCGAGTTATCTATTTTATATTATATCCAGCACAGAATATTCAGAGAATTAGGACTTCTTATGCCTTGGAATTGAAGCATGAGTTCTTTCTGCTTTCTTCAATTCACCGTCCCCATGTTAAAAAACTCCCCTTCTTAACTCAAATATTTTTCTTCAAAATACTATTGCATAATTTAACATTTTGATGTATATTTATAATAATTTAATTCAAAAAACAGGAGGACACATTTATGAAAGAGAAAGTAATATTAGCTTATTCCGGAGGTCTTGACACCACTGTAATTATACCCTGGTTAAAAGAGAACTATGATTATGATGTTGTATGCGTATGCATAGATGTAGGACAGGGTAACGAACTTGACGGTCTGGAGGAAAGAGCGAAAGCTTCCGGTGCTGTAAAGCTCTATATTGAAGATGTGGTAGAAGAATTTGTAGATGACTTTGTTATTCCCTGTGTAAAAGCCGGTGCTGTATATGAAAACAAGTATTTATTAGGAACTTCCATGGCAAGACCCGTTATTGCCAAACGCCTTGTTGAAATAGCCAGAATAGAGAATGCTACTGCTATCTGTCATGGTGCTACCGGTAAGGGTAACGATCAGGTTCGTTTTGAACTTGGTATTAAAGCTTTGGCCCCTGACCTTAAAATTATCGCTCCCTGGCGAATCTGGGATATTTCCTCCCGTGAAGAAGAAATTGAATATTGCAAAAACCACGGCATCGATCTTCCCTTCTCCGCTGATAACAGCTACAGCCGTGACAGAAATCTCTGGCATATCAGCCATGAAGGCTTAGAACTAGAGGATCCTGCCAACGCTCCCGACTATGACCACCTTCTGGTACTTGGGGTATCACCTGAGAAAGCACCTGATACCGGTGAAACGGTAAGCATCTCCTTTGAAAAAGGTATTCCTGCCGCATTAAACGGCAAAGCATTAAAGGCTTCTGAGATTATTGAAAAGCTTAATGAGATTGGCGGAAAACATGGAATAGGGATTGTAGATATCGTTGAGAACAGGGTTGTAGGCATGAAGTCCCGCGGTGTATATGAAACACCTGGCGGAACGATCTTAATGGAAGCCCATACTGCTTTAGAGGAGCTTATTTTAGACAGGGATACTCTGGCTTATAAAAAGGGAATCGGCGATAAATATGCGGATGTGGTATATGAAGGAAAATGGTTTACACCTTTAAGAGAAGCTTTGCAAGCCTTCATAGACTCCACCCAGGAGTACGTTACCGGTGAAGTAAAGCTCAAACTCTATAAAGGAAATATCATTAAGCAGGGAACTACTTCCGAGTACTCACTTTATAATGAAAGCATCGCCTCCTTTACCACCGGAGAGCTTTACAACCATAAAGATGCTGAAGGCTTTATTAATCTCTTCGGTCTCTCTTTAAAAGTACGTGCTATGAAACAGCAGAATATTAAGGAATAATTTATTTTAATACAATATTAATATATCTCTCATAATGCTCTAAAGATCATACTATATTATTAACAGTATAAAAAATGCCAGTGAGGTTAATCTTATTTTTAATGAATCTTTCTGGTACACCCTTGGACAGGTTTGACAATAAGTTTTCAGTCAATCCCTGGTTGGGTTATTTATTTAAGAGCATGAGTGAAAGAAAGACCCTTTCACTCCCTCGATTTTGTTCGCATGCATTGGCATGCAGATGGGAGAGAATATGATTATAACTACTACTAATACTGTCGAAGGAAGAACAATTACAGAGTACAAAGGAATTGTATTCGGAGAAGTAATTTCCGGTGTTAATTTTATTAAAGATTTTGCAGCAGGACTCTCTAATTTCTTTGGTGGCCGTTCTTCAACTTATGAGGATGAGCTGATTCAGGCACGCCAGAATGCTTTAAGAGAAATGGAGGATCGTGCCAGAAGCTTAGGTGCTGATGCTGTAGTTGCAGTTGATGTTGACTATGAAGTTTTAGGCGCTGATAATGGAATGCTGATGGTCACCGTTTCCGGTACTGCTGTTAAGTTAAATTAGTACCCACGACTTCCGGTTCATGGGCTGCCTTAGAAAGCCGCATTGTTTGCGGTAATCCAAGGCAGCCTTTACTATAAAATCCCCGTCAAAAAGCCTTAAATTGACTAATAATTTACTGATTCCTTAAAACCCCCAACATTTTTCTTATTTTATATTATATTAAGTTGAAATTTTCACCAAAATGCTTTAATATTAAATTAGTTACTGGTTCCAGTACTGCTATTTCGATTCTGCAAGGAGATTTATTATGGAGAAAGATACCATCTTGGTAGTTGATGACAGTGAGATAATATGTACAATAATAAAGGATATACTTGAATCCCCGTCATTGCACATATCTATTGCCCATTCTGGTGAGGAAAGTATATCTATTGCTAAGAATATCCGACCTACATTGATATTACTGGATATCATGATGACTGGTATAGATGGTTATGAAACCTGCAAAATCCTTAAAAGCTTTCAGGAAACCAAGGATATACCTATTATTTTTATAACCGGAAATAACGATTCCGAGTCAGTACTTCATGGCTTCGAAGTAGGTGCAGCAGATTACGTCTCCAAACCCTTTATTCCGGAAGAGTTGAAAGCCCGTGTCAAAGTTCATATGCAGAATGTAAAAAGCCAGCGAGAACTTCAGCATTTAATGAAGGAACTCAAAGAAATGGCCATAACAGATTATCTGACGAAGCTCTATAACCGAAGGTATTTTATGGAGGAGCTTCATAATTATGTAGAGTCTGGTAATTCTGAGTTTGCCTTAATTCTGTTTGATGTTGATAATTTTAAGACGATTAATGATACCTATGGCCACACTGCAGGTGATATGGTTTTAGTGAGTATCTCTAATATATTCAGACTTATTCTCAGAGAAGAAGATACCGCAAGCAGATGGGGCGGCGAAGAATTCCTTGTATTCCTTCAGGATATAAGTATGAATGATGCTTTGAAAATTGCGGATAAGCTTCGCAGGGAAGTTGAAAGATATACATTTGTTTTTGAAGGAGTATACTTCCACTGCACGATTACCGGCGGAATTATACAATATGACAGAACACTTTCTGTTGAACGAAATATAACCTGCGCTGATCAGGCATTATACCAGGGTAAATCTTTGGGTAAAAATCTATGTATCAGCTATCAGCCTGCTTAGGCATATGTTAGAAAGGACTTCAAATGGCTTACGAAATATTGGTTCTTGATATTGACGGAACATTGACCAATTCAAAAAAAGAAATCTCTGATAAGACCTATCAGTCCATTATGACTGTACAGGAAAGAGGACATAAGGTAGTACTGGCATCCGGAAGACCAACACCCGGTATTCTGCCCCTGGCTAAGAAGCTTAGGCTGGCTGAATATGGGGGTTATATTTTATCCTTTAATGGTGCCAAAATAATAGACTGTACAAATGGGGAGATTATATTCCAGCAGGTTTTAGACCGGGATTATCTTCCTTTTCTTCATAATAAGGCAAAAGAAAATAACGTTGGTATACTTTCCTATGAAGGCGACTGTGTTATCACAGACTCACCAATTGACAAATATATGGAGATTGAATCACGAATTAATGGTATTCCCATTAAGCAAATTGATGATTTTCCTTCCTATATACAATTTGATATAAACAAATGTCTGATGACCGGAGAGCCAGACATCTTACGGCAAATAGAGCCCGGGTTAAAAGAACATTTTAAAGATTTATTAAATATCTACCGTTCAGAACCTTTCTTCCTGGAAATTATGCCAAAGAATATTGATAAAGCCTTTTCCCTCGGTAAGCTTCTGGATCATCTGGGCTTGTCCAGAGAGCAAATGATTAGCTGCGGTGATGGTTTTAATGATATCTCAATGATTGAGTATGCAGGAATGGGCGTAGCCATGGCAAATGCCCAGGAAATCGTTAAGAGCAAGGCAGACTATATCACCTTATCCAATGATGAAGACGGCATAGCTCATGTAATTGAAGAATTTATGTTATAAGAATTTATGTTTATAAAAACTTATCTTTATAAGAATCTATGTTTATAAGAATTTATATTTTCATGAATTTATATTTTTCAAGAATTTATATTTTCAAGAATTTATATTTACAAGAATCCATGTTTACAAGAATCCATATTTACAAGAATTTACGTTTATTAAAATTTTATCTACAAAAATTTAATATAAAATAAAAAAAGCTCCATGACCTTTTCTTTGTGAAATCTATCACAAGTCAGGTCATGGAGCTTATCAGTTTGATTGATTTATTATAAAGCTCCATGTCTATTAAACCTTTCTTACAAATGTATTTAAAACCTTTAATTGGCAAGAGGTATTCCTGTTGACCTAAAAATTTCTTTTACTTCTTCTACAAGCTTTTTATCTGGCTCATTGGTGTCAAACAGCTTATATTCATACCCAAGCTCTTTCCACTTGTACTCTCCCATTTTATGAAAAGGAAGTAACTCAATCTTTGAAACATTAGTATAACTCTTTAAATGCTCCGCAAGTGCTCTTATAGACTCAATATTATCCGTAAGTCCCGGTACTAATACATAACGTACCCATGTATTAATTCCGATTTCTTTGGTATACTCAAGAAATTTAAGGGTGGGGGCTAAATCTACACCTGTTACTTTATTATAAACTGTGGGGTCAAAATTCTTTATATCCAGCAGCACCAAATCGGAATACTTAAGTACTTCCTTTGCTTTCTCAGTAAATATATAACCTGAGGTATCGATGGCAACTGAAATCCCCTCTTCCTTGCACCTCTTACTCATTTCCAGTATGAAGTCTGCCTGAAGCAGTGGTTCTCCGCCTGTAAAAGTGACTCCTCCTCCCGAAAAAGCCATATAGGATTTGTATCTCCTGATTTCATTCATAAGATTATCCGGTTTATAAATTGTTCCCGTCCCCGTATCCCAGGTATCCGGGTTATGACAGAACTGGCAGCGCAATGGACATCCTTGCATAAAAACAACAAAGCGGACTCCTGGTCCATCCACTGTTCCGCAACTTTCTACGGAATGCACACGCCCTGTAATTTCTTTTATTTTTTTGCTATTATCATTTGTTTTGTTCGTATCTGCACTCATATTTATTACCATGCCTTTCTCCTAATCTGCCAGTTTGAACCACAGGTACAAATTAAATTTGCATATAAAATTCTTTATTAAAGCTTCTTTTCAGATATCAAATATGTTTATGATATTCCTGTATTCATTTTTCGTGAATTTATCATTGAATATCTAAAATAACACATTTTCCATATACATGATAGGGGGCTTGAGACTATTATTTAATCACAAAGTCCGTCCTCAGACAATCCTTGCATTTAAATAACAGAAACAAGCCCCTCATACATTGTATGAATGATGGTCTAAGACCACAGTTACTCATTTTAACAGAAAAATGTTAATTGGAAATCAGTTATCTCTGATTACCTCTCGTGGAAAGTACGATTGATTACATCTAACTGCTGCTCTTTGCTCAGCTTGATGAAGTTAACGGCATAACCGGAAACACGGATAGTAAGCTGAGGATACTTTTCAGGATGATCCATAGCATCTAATAATGTCTCTCTGTCAAATACGTTAACATTGATATGGTGACCTTTATCAAAGAAATATCCATCTAATAAACCTACAAGGTTTGTTACTCTTTCATCTGATTCCTTACCTAATGCCTTAGGTACAATAGAGAAGGTATAGGAAATACCGTCTTCTGCATGCTTATAAGGAAGCTTTGCAACAGATGCCATGGATGCAACAGCACCTTTCTTATCTCTTCCGTGCATAGGATTAGCACCGGGAGCAAAAGGCTCTCCAGCTTTTCTTCCGTCAGGTGTGTTACCTGTCTTCTTACCGTAAACAACGTTAGAAGTGATTGTTAATACAGAAAGAGTATGCTTTGCATCACGGTAAGTCTTGAATTTACGAAGCTTATTCATAAATTTCTCAACAATATCAACTGCGATCTGATCTACACGGTCATCATTGTTACCGTATGCAGGATATTCGCCTTCGATCTCATAATCTACTGCAAGACCCTCTTCATTACGGATAACCTTAACCTTAGCGTGCTTTACTGCAGATAAGGAGTCTGCTACTACAGAAAGTCCTGCAATACCACAAGCTTCAGTACGTAAAATTGAGATATCATGAAGAGCCATCTGTAAACGCTCGTAGTTGTATTTATCATGCATATAGTGAATAACATTTAAGGTATTGATATATAATTCAGCAAGCCATTCCATTGTCTGGTCAAATTTACTGATTAACTCATCATACTCTAAATAATCACCGCGTACAGGCTCAAACATAGGTCCTACCTGCTCACCGGTCTTCTCATCTTTACCGCCGTTGATAGCGTAAAGTAAAGCTTTGGCAAGGTTTGCACGAGCTCCGAAGAACTGCATCTGCTTACCTACTCTCATGGCAGAAACACAGCAGGCAATTGCATAATCATCGCCCCATACATCTCTCATGATGTCATCGCTCTCATACTGGATAGAACTTGTGTCAATGGAAACCTTTGCACAGAAATCCTTAAAGCCCTGAGGTAAGAAGGTTGACCAAAGTACAGTAAGATTGGGTTCGGGAGCGGGTCCTAAGTTGTATAAGGTATGAAGAACACGGAAACTGCTCTTTGTTACAAGAGTACGTCCGTCAACGCCCATACCACCGATTGCTTCAGTTACCCAGGTAGGATCTCCTGAGAATAAATCATTGTAAGCAGGTGTACGTAAGAAACGAACCATACGTAACTTCATAACAAAATGATCCATGATTTCCTGAATTTCTTCTTCTGTGATCAGACCGTTCTGTAAATCGCGCTCATAGTAAATATCAAGGAAGGTAGTTACACGGCCAAGACTCATTGCGGCGCCGTCCTGCTCCTTAACAGCTCCAAGATAAGCAAAATAGGTCCACTGAGTAGCCTCAAGGGAATTCTTTGCAGGATTGCTGATATCAAATCCGTATCTTGCAGCCATAGCCTTTAATTCTTTTAATGCTTTGATCTGCTCAGAGATTTCTTCTCTTAACAGGATTTCAGGTGATTCCAAAGTATTTCTCTCAAGGAGTTTCTTCTGGTCAACTTTCTCCTGAATAAGGAAATCCACACCATAAAGAGCAACTCTTCTGTAATCTCCGATAATACGACCTCTGCCGTATGCATCGGGAAGACCTGTAATAATGCCGGTATGTCTTGCTTTCTTCATAGAATCGGTATAAGCTGCGAATACACCGTCATTATGAGTCTTTCTTAAGTTGGTGTAAACCTCTTCTGTTCTTGAATCCAGTGTGTATCCATAGGACTCAAGGGCACTTTTTACAACACGAATACCACCGTTAGGCATGATTCCTCTTTTTAAAGGCTTATCTGTCTGAAAACCTACGATAACTTCGTTGTCTTTATCCAGGTATCCTGCATCAAAAGTGGTAATAGTGGAAGGTCTTGATGTTTCTGCATCTACAATACCTTTCTCTGTCTCCACCTTCATTAATTCCAGAACTTTATCCCAAAGTTTCTTGGTTTTCTCGGTTGCTCCTGCTAGGAAGGAACCGTCTCCTTCGTAGGGTGTATAATTATGTTGAATGAAGCTTCTGACGTTAACGTCTGTCGTCCAGCTTCCGGGCGTAAAACCATTCCATTCTTCTCTCATGAATGTCCTCCTGACTCTCTTCTCAGTATTGATATATATCTTGTAGTTAATCAATTCTTTTTTAATTAATACATCAATATATAGTAAATACTAAAGAATACATTCTGTCTTGTCAATACTTTTAATGAGTAATTTTATCATTTAGAAGTATGTGCTATGAAAAACGATAAAAGTAACTGATATTACAGCACTTTAGATAAAAATTCTTTCAGCCTTGGATTAGCAGGATTCTGGAAAAAGCTCTGTGGCTCATTTTGCTCCATAATAGAGCCCTGATCCATAAAAAGAACTCTGGTTCCTACCTCTCTGGCAAATCCCATCTCATGGGTTACCACTACCATAGTCATTCCATCCTCTGCCAGTTCCTTCATCAATTCCAGTACCTCGCCTACCATTTCCGGGTCAAGGGCAGAAGTAGGCTCATCAAAGAGCATAACATCCGGGTTCATTGCCAGGGCTCTGGCTATGGCAATTCTCTGTTTCTGTCCTCCTGATAGCTGCTTGGGAAAGCTGTTTGCTTTTTCAGGCAATCCAACACGCTTAAGGAGTTCCTGTGCCCTCTGCTCCGCTTCTTCTTTTTTCATTATCCCCAGTTTAACCGGTGCCAGGGTTATATTCTCTTTAACCGTCTTATGGGGAAAGAGGTTAAACTGCTGAAAAACCATCCCCATTTTTCTGCGCAGTACATTAATATCGTTTTTAGGATCCAGGATGTTCTGTCCCTCAAACCAGATTTCACCGCTGTTTGGTGTCTCGAGGAGGTTAAGGCATCGCAAGAAGGTAGATTTACCGGAACCGGAAGGTCCTATAACAACAACCTTTTCTCCTTTTTGAATCGTTTCGGAGAGATTATTAAGCACTACCTGAGAGCCAAATTGTTTCGTAAGATTCTTAATTTCTATCACCTTGTGCCATCCTCCTTTCAAATAAATTCAATAACTTAGTCAACCCTAATACAATTATCAGATAAAATACTGCCGCAATAAATAATGGCGGTAATAAATCCCAGGTTCTGGAGCCTATATAGGAGGCTGCCTTTGTCAGATCTGTTATTGCGATCATACTTGCTACTGAGGTTTCTTTGATCAATACAATGAATTCATTACCAAGTGCCGGCAGAATGTTTTTTATTGCCTGGGGCATAATGATCATGAACATGGTCTGGCTGCTGTTAAGGCCCAAGGAACGACCTGCCTCGTACTGCCCCTTATCAATGGATTCGATTCCCGCTCTGACAATTTCAGCAACATAAGCTCCGGAGTTAATACCAAAACAGATACCAGCTACCAGTATTTCATTGGTGTTTCTTGCAGTGAAAATCAGATTATAAATAATTAATAACTGTAATAATACAGGTGTTCCCCGAATAATGGTAATATAAAGGTTGCAGAGTTTACTGACCCAGCCAAGACCTTTTTTATTCACGGTAGAAAACCGCAGTATAGCCACCAATACACCAAGAAATGCTCCAATTAATATAGCCAGCAGGGAAATAAGCAGTGTATTTCCCAAGCCTTGCAGATAAAACATATATCTCTGCTCGGTTATAAAGGCATTATAATAGCTTTGACCAATATTATTTAACCAATCCAAAATTGCATTCAATGTTCCTTCTCCTTCTAAAACTGACAATATATACACCTTGCATTATTTTATACATTTTTAAGTGTCTAAGGTGTTTACTGTACAGTGAAAAAATATGCATCATCACATGACACTTTCGCGAAATGCAGTAACAAAATATTCTTTATAACAGATAATTAGCAGCAGGCAAATTTCTTGTCTGCTGCTAATTACTAATTATGTCTTATTCAAACAAAGTGTCTGGTTTTCCAAAACTTATACTCTGATTGCCGTTTACTTCGTATGGTTTGCAGTAAACTCATCAATTTTACCTTCTTCAATGAGCTTGTCAATTACTTCATTGATTTTATCAAGAAGTTCTTTGTTACCTTTTTTAACTGCAATAGCATATTTGTCTTCAAATAATACATCATAGGTACCGTCAGTTTTTGTAATAATCGCTAATGTATCATTTGCTGCAACCAGCTCTTCTGCCGGATACTGGTCCATTACGATGCAGTCGATCTTATTATTCTTAAGATCTTCTGCAGCCTGAGCAAATTTTGTGTATCTCTTAATATCCTTAGGAGTTACATTTTCCGGCTCAGACACATAAAAATCTGCAATGTTACCCTGCTGAACACCTATAACCTTATCATTTAAATCCTCGGTGCTGCTAACTGCAGGTGTTGCTTTATTCACTACGATTACTTCCGTAGAATTAACATATTCATTTGAAAAATCCATTACTTCTTTTCTTTCATCATTAACAGATACTCCGGCAGCTACAAAATCAACCTTTCCCTGCTGTACTGCTAACAGAGCACCGTCAAAATCCATATTCTTAATCTCCAGCTCTTTTCCCAAAGCATCAGCTATGGCCTGCGAAATATCCATATCAATACCGACTACCTTGTCACCCTCCATATATTCATAAGGAGCAAATCCTGCCTCTGTACCTACAATCAGCTTATCATCTGACTTGCTGCATCCTGCCAGTGAAATCACCGTAGCTGCTGCCAGTAGTAAACATACAACTTTTTTCATAATACAACTCTCTCCTATCCGTGTCTTAAGACACTTTGAATTTTGAATAAGAAGCCTTTCTTATTCAAACAGGCACCTAACATGTATGTATTCATAAAAAATACGTCAAGGGAAGAAGAAATTCAGTCTTCATTGACGAATGATAGATACCTAATATTTATTTATGAAAACTAATATTAATGCTAGTATTGTATCATGTTTTTATAAAAATTCAAGTATTTTTATTCGATTTTAAAGAGTATTTTTTCTGTATTTTACATTATTTTCTTATTTCCATGGAGAATGAAACTTATTTCAAGAAATTTATGCGAAGCAGATCATCTTCACCTTCCAAATGGGCGTAATCATTGAACCGCTGAAGGTAAAAACGTTTTCTCTCTTTATTGTAAAACAGATGGGTAATACTGGTATTCTCCAGAGAAGCTGCAAGCAGTAGCTTCTTGCTCATATCAAGACTTAAGAGCCCGGACACCAGTGCTCTTATTACACCCCCATGTGTTACGACAGCAATATTCTTTTTATCCATGTCAGTTATTTCATTTATGGTTCTCATCGCCCGTTCAAACACTTCTCTGCCGCATTCACCTCCGGGATACGGAATATCCTCCTCCAATAATTGCTGCTCTCTCTTAAAGTCAGCAAATTCCAGATCGATTTCCGCATCAGATTTCCCCTCTAAATAACCAAAGGAAATTTCTTTGATATCTTCTCTTATATGATGCTCCTGCCCCAGATATTTATTTATAATCTCCGCTGTCTGTACTGCACGAATTAAATTACTGGAATAAAGGGCATCAATATTGTATTTTTCCATACGTTTTCCCAACAGCTCAGCTTGTCTTCTGCCTTCTGCTGCCAGCTCAACGTCTACATTGCATAATGGGCTGTTTTGTCTGCCATGACGTATTAAGTAAATATTCATAATAACTCCTATCTTTATGCCTTTTGCACGTTATATGTTATTTTTACCACTACTTTTATACTGATAAATTATATTCATTATAAAAATGCGGCCTTTCATGGTTTCTATTAATCTATTGCATTGTCATTTTAATCAATTGTCGCAGCTACTCAATCTTAGTTCTCAATAAAAATGATTGAATAGTATACTATGTGAGAAATCCAGCATTCATCTTTTTTTGTCATTTAATATGATAACGTATACAACACTCTTTTGTAAATCATTATTATATAAATAACTAAAATATATCCCTATTTTGCTTTAATACAAATAATTTTTAATCATTACCTCATATTTTTTCGAATGAATTTTATTGAGTATCTTTAATATATTTTACATTTTTGTTATAATATGTATATTAGAAATAATTATTAAATGATAGGAGGTTTTTATGAAGAAATTTAGCAACTACCTAGTTTTCATTCTTATATTATCAACAATGCTTCTCACTTTTTCTGGTTGTGTAAACAACGAAGAGAATTATTCTGATAAACCTGTAATATACCTGTATCCGGAAGAACCCACAGAAGTAACAGTCAAATTAGATTATAACGGAGAACTTACCTGTACCTATCCGGATTATGATAATGGATGGGAAGTGACTGCATATTCTAACGGCCGTTTAATTAACCGGCAGGATGGAAATGAATATTCTTACTTGTTCTGGGAAGGTAAGAGCAAGATTAAATATGATATGTCTAAAGGTTTTGTTGTTAAAGGTGAAGATACAGCAGAATTTTTAAGAGAAAAATTAGAATATATGGGTCTGACTCCAAAAGAGTATAATGAGTTTATTGTTTACTGGCTTCCCCAGATGAAGGAAAATCCATATAATTTAATAACTTTTCAGAATGCGATATACACAGACAATGCCAAATTAGATATTAAACCTGAACCCGATAGTATCTTAAGAGTTTTTATGGCTTTTAAACCCCTTGCTAAGCCTGTTACCGTTAGAGAGCAGACTCTTGAGCCTTTTGTCCGACAGGGATTTACTGTAATAGAATGGGGTGGAACAATTATTCGAAATTAGATGGTTGCTTGAATACTACGATAGTAAGATTACATTTATATTATCCGGTTAAATCAAATACCTTAATATTGTTTGTAAGAAACAATCTACTTTGAATCATATTGAAATTTAATTTTACACAATATTACAATGCCTTAATTTTATAATAGTATATATCGACAAAAATAGAGCAGAGTCAATCAGACTCTGCTCTATTTATGATAAGGCTCACCAGCAGCTATCCGGTAAGCTCTGTATATCTGCTCTAATAATATTACTCTAATTAACTGATGGGGAAAGGTCATTTTAGAAAAACTAATCAGAGTATCCGCTCTTTTTATCACTTCATCGCTTAAGCCGAGAGAACCTCCTATGATAAAGGTCAGATGACTTTTACCGTTTAATTTAAGCTTCTCCAGTTGATTGGAAAAGTCAACCGAATCATACATCTTTCCTTCAATGGCAAGTGCCAGGCAATATGTGCCTTCTTTTACCTGTTTTAATATTTTCTCACCTTCGGTAATCTTGATGCGAAGCTCTTCAGCTTCACTGGCACCATCAGGTGTTTTTTCATCAGGTAACTCAATAATCTCCAATTTTGTGTAACGGCTGAGCCTTTTGGAGTATTCTGAAACTGCCTGGGTAAAATAATTCTCTTTGAGCTTTCCTACACATATAAGTGTTATTTTCATTCATTCTTCCTACTTAAAAATTTACTCACTAAAGTTAGGTTCTATTGTTTCTTCTACCAATTCTTCATTGATAAACTGATACAATACACCATTTTTTACTCTTCTGATTTTCTCTCCGGTAAACCCTCTGTTCTTTAATTCTTTTTGGAAATTATATAACATGAAACCATGAAATACTATCAATACATTATCCTGTGACCAGTCAATCTTATCAAGAAATGCATTTATACGCTTTCTGGTACCTTCTCTGGTCTCCGGCTGACTTTTTGACTTAAAATACCAGGCTAACCTGCCGCATACATGCCAGATTTCAAAAGGCAGCTTAATTCGTTCAGTATGAATAAAGGGAGCATTATCAACTTCTCTTAAAAGCTTATCAATATGTAAATGACCACTGTACACTTCCTTAGCTGTAGTTATTGCCCTTGGCAGATCGCTTACATAACAGATATCCCATTTGCATCCATACATTTCTACTTTGTTCTTTATAACCCTTGACCGCTCATAATGTTCTGACCACTGACGAAATTCCTCCGAAGTCATCATTTTCTTATGGGGACAGTTTACCTTAAAATGCCTCAATAAACCAATTCTCATTTGCTATACTCCTGCTACTCTCTATTACACTCCTACAATAACTATTCTATCGGCTTTTCCCTGTGAATGCAAGGACTAATTGATTTCCAGTTTATATTTGCCTGTATGCTTCCTCTATTTATTCTTCTGAAATATCCGAAAGATAGTGTCCATAATAAAGATTGCCAGAGCAATCATTCCTGCTATTTGAATTGTTTCGTTCATATAGTGTCCGGCTTCCGTATTATTATTGGTAATCAGATTATATACAATTCGATACATACCAACTCCCGGCACTAAAGGAAGGATTCCTGCAATGAGAAATAATGTTACAGGAGTCTTCATAAGTCTGGCAAAGCTATGAGATATGAGCGCTACCATAAGTGCAGCAAAGAACATCCTGCCCACAACTGTCAGACCTGTTGGTTCCAGTATCAGATAAACAAACCAGCCAATAGCCCCTACAAGCCCTGCAAAGCCCAGGAATTTTCTTGGAACACCAATTATTACTGCAAAAGCTACAACAGCTATAAAAGCACCTACTACCTGAATAAACATCATAGGTTTATACCTCCTGCCAGTACTGAATACAATGCAATACCGATACCAATTCCAACGGCACTGGAGGCAGCCAATACAAAGGATTCAATAGCTCTTGCTCCTCCTGACATATAATCTCCCTGAAGTGTATCCCTGATGGCATTGGTAATAGCTACTCCCGGAAGCAAGGGCATTATGGAGCCGCCAATAAGGGCATCCAACTGTATTGCTCCGCTGAGATAGTGCAAAAACAACATACTGTTTAGTGCAATAAGCACCGATGCCGTCAGATTCTTTATAAAGGTGTTTATTTTAAGTTTCATGGTTAATATGGTCACCAGAACAATAAAGCCTCCATTTACCCCAGCTATAACACTGTTAAGCAAGTCACCTCCCAGCAATATGGTAAAGGCTGAGGAACCTACTATGGTGCAGGGATAAATTAGATAATTGCTATATTGATTTCTTGTCTTTATGCTTTTCAGTTCCAGATAAGCTTCTTCTACTGACATTACTCCGGAGCAAAGGTTTCTGGATACATTATTTGTCTCAAAGATATAGGATATATTAGTCACTCGATTGTCCACTCTTTTCACAAGGCTGATTCCATCAATTCCCGTGTCATCAAGACATAAAAAAATTCCTGTAGGAGTGACAAAGGCTTCTGTCCTCTCAAGCCCTGATATCTTAAGAATCCTGCTCATAGTATCTTCCACTCTGTAGGTCTCTGCTCCGCTTACTAACATTATCTCACCTGCCAGCATGGCAGTATCCGCTAATAACTTATAATTCATGGTATATAGAAGCTCCGTTCTTTCATCTTAATAAAAATGCCTGCTATTTATCTTTATTATCTTCACTCTTCACTTACAAATTCAATTTATAGTGCTTAATAAGTAATATTTTTTATCAGAAATATAAATCTGTACATTAGATAAGGACAAGCTGCATTGTCAGCTCGTCCTTTATTTATCTCTTAATGTCTTTATTAAGAATTATATTTCCATTGTGTGTAATGCTCTTCTTTTACGTCTGGCTTCTTCAGATGCAGTTAAAAGGAAGTCCTTAATTTCTGAAGTCCTCCTAATATGCAGGATCTTAAGTTCAGGATGTGTTGTATCTCCTGTGTAACAAGTAAGGGAGCCAAGACCATAGATTCTTTCCCAAAAACTTTTTGTGAGTTTAACATCCTGGACCTTATACATAAATGCATCATCAACTGTAATACTTAAAAATCCGCTTGTTATGGTTATCTTGTCATCAGTGATTGTATAAGAGGTAAAGGATAAAGGAAGTCCGAATAACTTCGAACGCTTCTTTTCTGTATAAATCATTGCTTTGCTCCTTTAAGGATTTCATTATTCGTTCAAATCTATAATTGCTTTTTGCCCATTAAGTGAAATACTTAGAGTGAGTCCGTCGGTTTTCAAATTTTCAGGCACATCAAATAATAAAACTGCATCATCGGATTTACCGCTTTTCAGAGTGAGATTCAAGTATTTCAAATCCGTATCCAGTAAAGTTACCATAGGGGAATAAGACTTTCCATCCTTCGTGCTCAGCTTATAGGCAATATGTATCTTTTCCAGATTGACTTTGACTGAACTCTTGGATTTATTCGATACCTTAAAGTTTACAGCAAGCAGCTTATTGCCTGAAGTCGGTGTAAGGGTAAAATACGCGTCTCTCTGTGAATAACTTGATTGCAGTTTGAAGTCGGTATACTTAAGCTGGTATTTATTATCACTGATAATTTTGTAAAATTCTTCATAGCTTAAATCGCTTTTTTCAGTTTCAGTATTTTTTGTACCTGTACTATTACCGGTAGTAACAGCACCTTTATTTGTATCCTGCTTGTCTGTGGCAGTATTTGCTGTGTTTTCTTCTTTTGTTGTATTGCTTTCTTTTATAACAGTCCCATTTTTTTGCTCCTCTTTCGTATCCTCCGGATAAATTAGAGATTCCTTATAATTGTCAGTATATCTTAACACGGAACCTGCCATATATTCCGCAATAACATCACTTTGCTGATCTGATAAATCAGTCATTTTCGCACAGCCTGTAAACATCATTCCACAAAACAAGGTAAGTATTAAAAGTGGTTTTTTCATCTTTGGCTCCCATCTGCGTATTATAGCACGCGTATAAAATCAGGGGGAGTGAAAGTCATTTCTTTCACTCTTCATCCTCCGTAGTAAGTATATGTGAATATATAATACCACTATTTACAATAATGGGCAATGCCAAAATTAAAAACTCTTGCTTTTTTGTGACGAAAGTCCCTGTTACACATTCGTATCCAGTTCAAACCAGAATTCTACGCCGTTTTCATGATTGATTGCACCGCATTTTCTGTTATGGGAATCCATTATAGCTTTTACGATGGACAGTCCGATGCCGCTGCCGCCGTATTCCCTGGTTCTGGCTTTATCCACCTTATAGAATTTGATCCAGATATTTTCAATATCCTCTTCCGGTATAGGAGTACCGGTATTAAAGACAGCTACTCTTACCACCTCTCCCATTTGGATGAACTTAACTTCTATTATTCGTGTACCATCCACATGATTCAAGGCATTGCTGATGTAATTAGTAAGTACTTCTTCTATCATATATTCGTCAGCCCATACATATAAAGACTCCGTCTCTTCAAAATGCATGGTGGCTTTTTTCTGTTCCAGCAGTATTTCTGTGGAATGAATCACCGATTTAACCAAGGCTGTCAGATCAAAACGTTCAATATTTGGCTGGTTATTACCAAATTCAATCTGATTTAAGGATAACAGTTTCTTTACCATGCTATTCATCTTCTGTGCTTCATCAATGATAACCTCGCAATAGAAATCCTTACTTTCCTGATCTTCACTGATGTTATCCTTAAGACCTTCTGCATATCCCTGTATCAAGGCTATTGGTGTCTTTAATTCATGGGTTACATTGGATAAAAAGTCTTTACGCATCTCATCTATCTGAACCTTGTTCTGTATATCAGAAAGCAGCTCATTATTAGCACTCTTTAGTTCTGAAATCGTACTTTCCAGCTTCTCCGATAATACATTAATACTGCCCCCTAATTCACCTAATTCATCTTCTGTGTCAACCTCGTACTTAACATTAAAGTCTAAGTCACTCATCTTCTTTGCGATTCCTGCCAGCTGAAGAATTGGACCGGTGAATTTCTTGCTTATCCAAAGCATTACAAGTATTGATATAATTACTGCAATTACACCCACATAAGCAAGGAACTGATTGGCAACCGCCACACTTTCTCTCATGGTCTCCAGATTAGTTTCGATATAAATAAAGCTCTTACCTTCCGTATGGCCAAGAAGCCTTAAATAATTTGTGTTGACTCTTGCATCATACTCTTTGAAAACGAAATACTCCCCCATATCCTTAACAATTTCATTATCTGTCATTAATTTGGAATAAACTTTTGCCATCAACTGGCCATAACGTTCTTTATTGGCAAGGGATGCATTTTTTGCGGAGTACCACTCCTTATTTTCATACCATATATATGTTTCCGTATTTATAACAAACACATTTATATTGCGGTACTCTGTAACCTTTTCCATGTTAAGGTTATCTTCGGCAGTCAGATTATTCGTATCAATGGTTTCATAAACAGCTTTTATGTCCTTATAGGTTTTTCCAAGGCTGGCAACCTTACTGTTTATATAATATTCCTGTAAAAAGGATCGGTTTAATACCCATAGTATTCCTATGGTAGCTGTAATCAGCATTGCAAGGGTCAGAGTAAGTTTTATTCTGATAGATTTTAAATTCAGGGATTTTATTATTTTTTGTTTCATAATCCGATCATTCCAGTCTTTTAATTTTATATCGAAGCTATCATGGTTAATCGATTTCAAATTTATAACCCATTCCCCAAATTGTCTTTATATATTCTCCCTTTTCACCCATTTTGCTTCTCAGTTTCTTAACATGGGTATCAATGGTTCTGGCATCTCCAAAATAATCATAATTCCATACATTATTCAGTATTCTCTCTCTGGATAATGCTACGCCCTGATTCCTGATAAAATAACTCAGAAGTTCAAATTCTTTAGAACTCAGATCGATTGCTTCGTTATCTATCTTTACCATATGGGCAGCTTTATCAAGTACAATACCTCCTACCTCCACGATACCTTCTTCTATGGCATTGGTCCTTCTAAGGATAGCCTCAACTCTTGCTACCAGGATTTTGGGACTGAAGGGTTTTGAGATATATTCATCAACACCAAGCTCAAAGCCTAATAACTCGTCCTTCTCATCGCTCTTAGCCGTAAGCATTATAATTGGTACCTGGGAATACTGTCTGATTTCCCTGCACACCTGCCAGCCATCCATTTTGGGCATCATGACATCCAATATGATCAGAGAAATGTCTTTAATGTTAAAGAACATATCAACAGCCTGTTCACCATTTTCTGCTTCATATACCTCATAATTTTTCTTACTCAAAAAGTCCTTAACAAGTTTACGCATTCTGCTTTCATCGTCAACTACCAAAACCTTCAATTTATCCATGGTTACCTCTCTTCTGAATATTAGCCGGAAGCCTTATTCGTCTATCACTTTTATATTATTCTTTCGCCTGTCTTTCACTGAAAATACCTTTCCACCGCGCTTACCTTCCCACCTTGTATGTATTACCTTCATCAAAGACAGATTATCCGCTGTTTGTGGCTTAATTATAACAGATATTTATGAAAAAAGTATGTTTTTCCTCCTAAAAAAGACTGCCAAAACCGGCAGTCTTTTTTATATTATTTACCATATTCAGATACGATAATCTTTTCAATTATTACATCCGAAACAGGTTTATCATTTTCATCTGTGGCTGTTCCGGCAATTGCATCCAGAACCTCAAGTCCTTCATATACTTGTCCGAAAACCGTATGAGCACGGTAAAGCCAGGGTGTTCCTCCATTCTTAGAATAACCCTCAATGGCATCATCATTATAAGCAGTGCCCATCTGCTGTGTAATTGAGGCTAAAGTTGCCTCATCATAAGTGTCCTTCGCCTGTACGATAAAGAACTGGCTTCCGTTGGTATTAGCACCGCTGTTAGCCATACAGAGTGCTCCGCGGTAGGGCTGAAGGTTGTCAGAGAACTCATCTTCAAAGTTCTCTCCCCAGATGCTCTCACCGGCCATTCCGGTTCCGGTAGGATCCCCTCCCTGAATCATAAAGTTATCCATAACCCTATGGAAGGTTAAACCATCATAATATCCTTCTTTTGCATGAGTTATAAAATTTTCCACTGCCTTTGGTGCTTCTTCATTAAAGAACTTCACGTGAATGGAACCAAAGCCTTCTATTACTAATTCAGCTACTGTCTCGCCTTTTTGAGGTTCAGCCAACTGTTCTTTATAACCTGCTATAGCTGAGCCTCCTCCTGCTGTATTCCCTTTCCTTAAAGCAAATACGACTGCAACTGCTCCAATGATGACTATTAAGGCAACTAAAATAGTGATGTGACTCTTCTTCATATTGTACTTATTCCTTTCTCCTTCTCTTTTCCAAACAAACCATATGATACTGCTCAAATATTCATGATACCACAGGAAAACAACAACGTCAAACAAGACATTATCTGCAAAACCCTATTTGGTTGTCAGCTGTTTGCCTAATTCAAAAGCAGCTTTTAAATCCAGGGGGAATTGCTCTTTCCGAACCTTCTCTTTTTCTTCCACCGAGAAGCGGCTGGCATCGTATTTATCATAATCCTTGAACTGATAGGTGTTACAGGATAACAGTATTTGAGATTCTGCTTTTAAAAGCCCTCCGATAATTTTCTGATTTCTTTCAGCGATCACTTTATAGCCCAGACTATCATATTGCTCCAGGGGTACATTCATGGTATAGATAAAGGCAGAAGGAATACTTTCCTTTAAGATTTCTCTCTCTCCTTTATTATAGGACAGAATAGGGAAAAGCAGTCTTTCTAAAAAAGATCTGACTTCGCCGGTTACATCTGAAAAATAAATAGGTGAGCCGATTAGTAGCGCATCACATTTTAATATTTCTTCTAATATATCTTTCAGATCATCTTTTATTACACAAAGGCCTTTACAGTCTTTTCCTTTCTTCTTACAGGCAAAACAGCTGACACAGCCGGTAAATTCCATATCATAGAGGTTATAGATTTTAGTCTTTGCACCGTTCTCTTTTGCTCCCTCCAATGCACTTTTTAACATTTCAGCTGTATTACCATGTTTTCTGGGGCTCCCATTAATTGCTATAACTTTCATATTTCACTCTTCCTCCTTGTTTTCCTTTTATATTACTTTTAACCTGCTCTTCAGATATTACCAATCAACTAAAGTTAATCTTCTTAAGTGTAGGATTAAATAGTTTCTTCTCTTTGTATGGTATATTTTTACTCATTTTATAATTTCCCGTATCTGCCTGTCAAGCTTTATTGGAGGGTCAACCCACAGATTTATCACAGTTTGCTAACAGACTGAACATAATATTCCTCTATACTGAGGTTATCTATTTTAATTGAAAGGAGCTGCTGCTTTGCAAACGAAAAAAACAACCAGGAAAGCTACTAAGAGACCCTTCATAATTCTTTTTCTTGCATTAATACTTATTGCCTTACTGCTTTATATGGCAGCCGACCGTTATCTTATCAAGCATGTAAAAGTTGAAAACGCTCTTGATACCACAGATACAGGGACAGAGGATTCCCGGACAGATTATACCGCAGATGACTGGAATTATTCCAGTGATACGGTATCAATTCAGATAAAAAAAGTATCTGCCGGAACCGGTGCAGATACCATTACCTATTATACGGCAGACGTAATCCTAAAAGATTCAACAAGCTTAAAATCTGCCTTTGCGGATAACAAATTCGGCCAGAATATAATCGAATACACTTCTGAAATCGCAGAGGCCAATAATGCCATCTTTGCTATAAACGGTGATTACTATGGTTTCAGAGAGGATGGAATCATCATAAGAAACGGAAAAATATTTCGGGATAGCCCCGTAAGAACAGGTCTGGCCTTTTATTCTGACGGTACCATGAAAATATATGACGAGACCTCAACTACTGCACAGGAATTAGTGGATGCAGGAGTAATGCAGACCCTGTCCTTCGGACCTGCTCTTGTTACAGATAGTATGGCTGTTTCGGATCTTGGTAAAGTGGAAATTGATACAAACTTTGGCAACCATTCCATACAAGGCTCCAATCCCAGAACCGGTGTAGGTATTATCAGCCCTAACCACTATGTATTTGTTGTAGTGGATGGACGCAGCAGCGGCTACAGTAAAGGCATGTCCCTGGAGGAATTTGCAGATCTCTTTGTAAGCCTTAACTGCACCGAGGCTTATAACCTGGACGGGGGCGGCTCCTCTACTATGTACTTTATGGGCAGGGTTGTTAATAATCCTCTTGGCAAGGGTAAAGAGCGCGGTGTCAGTGATATTCTCTATATCGGCTAACTTAAATGGTACGATATGAAGCATTCTCATACAGGAAAACTCCAAAGTGTATAGGGAAGGGTTATAAACTCCTTTAAAATTGTTTTATATGTCAAAAACAACATTATATCAGGTGTGAAAGAAAATATAGAATTGAAAGGCTGCCACACTAAGATTCTTTCACTCTTTTAACTTGTGGCAGTATCGCTTTCTTTCCAGCGGTATCAGTGGGTGATAAATATGCTTGAAGTGGTAATTCCAGCTTATGAACCAGACGATAAATTATTAATGCTTATAGACTCATTAAAAAATTCATTAGGAAATACCTGTGATTTTGATATTCTCCTTATCAATGACGGAAGTTCTTCGGAATATGACATGATTTTTACAGAATCTTCAAAAAAAGGCTGCCATATCCTTACGCACAAGATAAATCAAGGAAAAGGTGCAGCACTTAAAACCGCCTTTTCTTATCTTCAAAACAGCGGGTATAAAGGTGAGATTGTTTGTGCAGACTGTGACGGACAGCATCGGCCTTCTGACATACTAAAGGTAGCCTCCGCTCTAAAAAACGGCGGCAAGCTTCTTGTACTTGGCTGCAGAGATTTTATAGGAAAAATACCTTTAAAAAGCAGAATCGGAAACAGGCTAACCAGCCTTTTATATACCATGATATCCGGTCAGAATCTAAAGGACACACAAACCGGATTACGAGCCTTCTCCTCGGAGCTTCTCCCCTGGCTGCTTCAGATTAACGGTAATCGGTATGAGTATGAAATGAACCAGCTTCTGGAGGCAAAAGCATCGGATATTGTCCTCAGTTGTATTCCTATTGAAACAATCTATGAGAATAGAAATGAGGGTACACATTTTCATCCCGTAAAGGATTCCCTGCGCATCTATCTGCCGATCTTTAAATACCTGATGTCCTCACTGCTGGCGGGAGCAGTTGACTTCCTCCTTCTCTTCTTATTTATGAAGATAATGAATAATTTATTATTCTCTGTGGTAATATCGAGAATGATAAGTTCGGTCATCAACTTTCTCTGTAACAAAAAGCTGGTATTTAATAAAAGCAAGGTATCAATGAGTGAAAGCTTAATAAAATACTATTTGCTGGCAGGCTTTATATTACTATGTAACTATTGTCTGATACGCTTCCTTACCTATGGGTTATCACTGCCGCTTACTCTTAGCAAGATTATGACAGAAATACTTCTTTTCCTGTTAGGGTATAAGATACAGAAATCCTATATTTTCAGAAAGAATAAAATTTAATTCTTATTATGCATTGTATCATATTCACTTTTCAGTTCTTCATAAAGCTTAAAGGCGTTCCAAAATCGATTAGTATCTGTAAGGACCGCTTTTAAGCAGCTCTTTAACACACCTGCTTTTCTTAAAGCCTGTAGCACCTGTTCCATTCTGGCGCCGGAAAGTCCGGCCATCACTATCATCTCACCGGCCAAATCATTATATGATATCTTTGCTTCTGACGCAGTTGTTTCTGTAGTTTTGCTTTCTAAAGAAGTTGGTTCTACCACATTATTTTCTAAGTCCTTATTATTTTCTATGTCCTCATTATTTTCTATGTCCTCATTACTTTCTATGTCCTCATTACTTTTTATGTCCTTATTCCTTCTTTCCATATCTTTCATCCCGGCAAGATATCCAATACTCTGGCTGTAATCCTCACTGGTAACTGCTTTTACTGTTATATTCATGGGCAGAAGGGCTTTACCGATTTTTAGTCTGCTTTCTCTTGAGGTTATATTAAATAGTAATACTATTTCTTTCATGATAGGTCTCTTTTCTATGTTTTGTTGTTAATTATTCTGGGTTAACTGCACTGCTGGCAATCCCTGTAAGAATATAGTATTCATAAATCTGCCGTAGAAAAATACAAGCTCTTTTCGTTATATAAACCCAATTCACAGCCTTTATCATCCTGATTAACAGCAGAACTCAATTATTAAGGAACGAAAATTGTTCCTTAGCTAAGTAATGTTTATAACATATAACTGGTATTATATCAAATAAATTAATATACGGAAAGATTTTATGGAAAGCTTGTCCATTCTTAGCTATCTCCTTTCAGCCAAGGTAACAGCTTTCATGGGATTATTTTTTACTTTTTATTTTACATTATCCCATTTGAAGTTAATATAAAAGATTACAGTTCTTTATTGCCTAATGATTTAAAGATATTACTACTATTCCGTAACATAGCTATATTCTTTCCTCTGGAAATTTTCCATAAAAACGCCTTCTCTTTTAGCGATATAAGGAAATATTCTTGTAATATTTCCCAAATATATTATAATTATTATATAAACTGAAAGAATACTTAAAGTAGCTTTGGTAACTAGAACTCCAGTATACTATCGAGATTCTTTCATCAGATTAAATACCGATTTTGTGGTGGAATGTGAGGGAAAAATGAAAAAAATTAAAAAATTATTATCTCAATTTATGCTCATTATCTGTTTAAGTACTTTTATAACACCAGGAGCAGCAGAGTTTACAAACCTACCCATTGTTGTAACTGCTCAGGCGGCATATAACAAAGCTACCATTTACGATGTCCAGGAAGCCTTAAACAATGCAGGCTATGATTGTGGTACTCCGGATGGTGTAGTTGGTAAGAACACGAAAGCTTCTATCAGGAAATATCAAAAAGATAACGATCTTAAAGTTACAGGAACCGTTAATAAGACCCTTTTGAAGATGTTAGGTGTTACTGTTACAAAAAGTACTTCCTCCAGCAATACAAAAACAGAAGCAACGGTGTATATCACAAGAACCGGATCTAAATACCATAGCTCAGGATGCCGGTATTTAAGACAATCCAAAATTTCAATTTCACTATCAGAAGCCAAGAAGAATTATGACCCATGTTCTGTATGTAAGCCGTAAGATATTGTATACATTGATTATATGTTATCAGGACAATCTGATGACCTTAGTATTAAAACTACATATTTTGTAGAACCAATTCTAAAACTAATAACTCCCTTTCCATTATTAATATGGAGAAGGGAGTTATTTATTTCTTCAAGTTTAGAGCTGTCATTATCCAGCAACAACAGCACGATCATGAAAAATCTCATCGACAAATTGTAGCAGCTCAATCATATTCTCAACAAGACCATGGTCTATTGATTTCCATCTATATTGATATCCACAAAACAATGGACATATTTTAAATTCATCATTGGTGATATATGCCCTTGGTCTTTTTCCTGTTTTATCCGTCTGTGTGCAATATCCGCAATTATCACACTTTTTTGAGGTGTTTAGTACAAAGCGCTTTACTTTATCATTCATACGGCTATATGCTATTAAGACCTGATCAAAGTAAGGAATACGAAGGGCTATGAGTGGTTGATTCATCCTTGTTTCTTCATAGATAATCTCGATTCCGCCATGTGTTCGCTCTGCCCATGCAGATTTTAATTTTTCTTCTTTACTGCTGTAATTTTTAACATAATTCAGAGAGATACTATTTTGACCATCAATTCTTATATAGCCCTCTCTTTGAAAGAACTCCATTAATTTCTCAAAAGCTTCCCCTTCATCAAACATGCCTTTGTAAACTTCTTGCGTCCAGGGCGTAGCCGGATCAAACACTCCTCTCGAAAATAAAAGCCAGTCCTTATCACTTTCACTTGTATTCTGTTTTGAAATATTGGCTAAAAGTCTTAAACCGTCCACTTCGATGGGAAATAAAAAGATATACTCATTCTCTGTCATATTAGTATTTATACCAAATTTCTCGAGCTGTTTCCTAGCGGATATTTTTAATTCCATATCACTTCTATTGATAGAAAACGTATTATCGCTGATTTGTTTGGATAAGCAAATTTGATGCAATAACGCAATAAATTGTTCTATTTTTTTTATACCTCCTCTAATATTTACTACCAGTTGAGGATTTGTTTTATGATATTCCCAATCGTTAAAAGAATCATCCGGAAGATTTCTTAGTCCCAGCAAAGAAGGATTATTGTACAATCTTTCATAAATTTCTTTGATAAATGAATAAGCGCTCTTTTGCTCTTCTTCTGTAGCTTCAGATGAAAATACAGGAGTAAAAGGCGGATATGTAACCAGAAAGGAACAGACGCTTCTTTGTGCTAAATTATCGAACTTTTGATTTATCAAATTCATTATCTAATCTCCTTCTTATGTTTTCTATAGAAGTCCCCTTAAGAATCTTGAAATTTTTTCCATTATAGCATAAAAAAATGTCGACTGCAAGGTCCCATAAAAGAGTACATTGCAATTATTATAAGACTCTGTTGCCAATTTAATCCTCATAAAGCATATTGTAGGTAATTACATACATAAGTTTTCATTATTTTTATGGGTATTTTTTACTATATTTTTCCCATTATTTGTATTGTAAAATTATGTTATAAAATAATGAAAGGTGGTATATTATGAAAAAGTTTATTAAAAGTTTAATAGCTATCATGTGTGCAATGGTCTTATTTTCTGCTCCATCAGTAACAGCATCGGCTGCATCAGCTTCATCTGTTCCCGCTTTGGTACTTGACGTCGAAGGCATTAGAGTTTATGAGTACCAACCGGAACCATTCTTTTTAGAAGCAGGATACTCTACTCAGATTAAAGATACTACTACTAGTGACGGTTGGTTTAAGGTGCCTGCTGGTAAAAAACTATCTATACGCCTTTATTTTGACGATAATAGCAACCAGTATTACAATGTTTTGATTCGCAGTAAGACACTAGGTACCATTTTATATACAGGTGTACAATCAGAAAAATATCCACTTTTCGAATGCCCTGTTCAATCTTACGATGATGACTTTCTCATCAACGTTTATGCTGTAACAAATAATTACATTTTGCGTTACAGTACTACCCTTTATTAAAAACAAGATATAAAGCGATGTTACATTTGGCCAGTAGAAAAACCTACTGGCCATTACTTAATTATGGATACATCGATTACCAACTGATGTTGATAGTTGGTTGTCAAAAAAGCGTTATTTAGCAAGAAGTGTTTAATGCTTATCATATGCTTTTAATCCTAACACTTTAAAGCTTATCACTCACAGATTGATGTTGATTTTATTATATAAATGAAAACAAGTCATCTAGAATCGGTATACCTGGGTATACCTTCTACAGTCTGAATCCCACTTCTTCTTTATAAAAATCCTAAGAAACACCACATAAATATCGAATATATGCTTTTCTTCTATGTACTCTAGATATTCATATCTTCCTTCATAGATAGCCATGCTTTGCGAATATCCTCATAAAGCGAAGCATTAAGAATCTCATTTTTATATTTTAATAAATATTTTCTTTTATTTGTTTATAATCATTTCTTGAATAATCTAATTCATAGAATTTGCTCATGATTTCCCCTTATTACTTAAACCATTAATTTTGGAACCTCAATAAAATGCTTTTCATTCAAACATTCAACATATCGTTCTATGATATGATAATTTTATAAGAAATAATAAAGATAATTAGAGAAAGTTATGTGTCTGATAAATCATTATATATTCAAAAGGATTAAATAAACTTACAAATATATTATGAATATATAAATTAAATTACAATATATTACGAAAAGCTTAAATTAACTATAAATAGTTGACTACAGCAGTAATTATATGTAAAATTAATATTGAAAGGGAATATTTACCAATTTATTGTCTGCAAGTTTTAAAAATTCAATAGAAAGGAGGGATTAATTATAAATAAGGATTCAGAAACTATTAATAGATAAACAAGAGAGGGGAAATATAATGAATAAGAAAAAAGTCATAGCAATAGCAGCTATATGCAGTATTATAGCAACACCGTTTAATACATATGGCAAAGGTATTTCAGAACAAACCGATAAGCAATATTTAGTTTTACGATATGAAAATTCAAACTATAAGGTTCATACATTTGATTTGAGCTATTCTGAGATGTCAAAAATGAAAAAAGATAAAAATAATTTGGTAATTGAAGAAGACAGTTATGTATATGGCAGTCAGCAAGAATTATCAAATATTGAGGTAAACCATGAAAGTAATACAAATGATTTAGCTCTGAAAGATTCCGAAACGGAATGGAATTTGCAAATGATAAATGCAGATTCTGTTGTAAGGACTCCGGAATCCAAAATAAAGGTCGCACTTATAGATTCGGGAGTTGATTATACCGATGATATAGACGTTTATAAAAGAAAAAACTTCATTCCGGGGGAAGATAACGTATCTGTTTTATATGAAGACAGCAGCGGTCATGGTACAAGCATCTCTGGTATTATGGCAGCAAAAGATAATGATGAAGGGATAACAGGTATAAATCCAAATATAGAATTATATTCTGCCAGAGTGCTTGATCATGAGAATAAAGCTCCGATTAGCCGAGTGATTGATGCAATTTATTGGGCAATTGAAGAGAATGTAAATATCATTAATATTAGTTTTGGTACCACTACGAACTCTGAAGCATTAAGGCATGCAATTCAAGATGCCTATAATGCAGGTATCCTGATTGTTGCAGCAGCAGGTAATAATGGTACAATTGAATATCCGGCGGCATATGATGAAGTTGTCGCTGTTGGTGCTGTTAACAGTAAAGGTGAGCGTAGTGAAGGCAGTGCTATGGGAGCAGAACTCGAATTAATGGCACCAGGTGAGCAAATTCTATCTACCGGAGCATTTGGAGGGGTCTCAGTTTCTGAAGGAACCAGCATGGCAGCACCTCATGTCGTTGGTGTAGCATCAATACTATGGGAGAAAGATTTATCTTCCTCAAGGGATTTTATACGTAAATTACTTGATGTTAGTGCCAATAAATACGGAGATAGTAACGAATACGGTTATGGTCTTATTGATTTAGGGTATGCCTTGGAGGTCTACGATGACTTTAAAAATTCATACAATAGTGTACAAGCCAGTAGTATAAATGATAATAATAACTATAACATTGAAAATAATTGTGAGATTACTGTATTCGAAGATATTGATTATGTTACCGGAAGCTGGGCTACAAGTAAACACGAACTGGCAGGAACTGGTAATGTTTTATCCGCAGCTGCTTTGGCAGTAGTTAAACTGGGGGCTGCTGCACCGGATAAAGCCATATATAACATTCAAGGAATGGGAGTATATCCCCAATGGCATGGGTTTACCAGCTGGACTGATGCAAGCGGCACGAAACAATATTGTAACTACATGGCTTCCTATATTTTACTAACTAGGGTGGCACTTGGCTTCCCGAAAGATTATACAAATTCAAATACCTTTACAGCACCGGCTAAACCTTCTTACATGTCACAGGCAGACTATAATAATATTAATGGTAAAGCAACAGCTACTACATTTTGTGGTGTTTTATGGAAAGACGTACTTGGAAGTAATGGAGTAACGGATAGAAATAAAAGATTATATATGTATGGTACAGCTTTGCACACAGCTACAGATTTATTTTCACATAGTACTTATCTGCCTGATACCACTTATATTAATCATGATTCAGGAGCAGATACCTGGACATATATTGCTAATAGGTCAAAGTGTGCGACTGAAATGGCTAGAGCACTGATTACCCGAATATCCGGCTATACAGCAGGTGATGTTTCGGATTTTGCTCAGGCTATAAGAGGCACATATGATGGTACTTTTAAAATACCAACTTATGCCACCAAGGCAAATGCAATCAATAGTACTTATTATAATAGTAACAAAGCACTCTTTGATTCAATTAGTAACTATTAAATAACAAATTGAGTATAAAAAGCCGAAAAGGATTGATAAATCCATTCCTTTTCGGCTTATTCTACTTTTTAACTTTAATTTACTTTATAAAAATTCTCTGAAAATTGAAACCACTTAAAATCAAAGCCAGAACCCGGAAGAAATACAAAAAATAATAAAAGATGAATGAAAATGTTTAGAGAAGCTGAGTTATACTATAATGAATTTGGTAACTTATGTGCTCAATTTTATTATAAAACTAAAGAAGGATTAGCATTAAGAATGAGATAATAGACTTTCTGAAATTAATTAGATATAAAGCACACGAAATGCAAAATAAAAAAAATAAAAACCCCAGTAAACACTGAGGTTTTAGAATGGAGCTGAGGGGAATCGAACCCCTGTCCGAAAGCCCATCCATTGCAGCATCTCCCATTACAGTCAATCTTTTATGCAGGTCTTACCTGCTGTTCCCTCCGCCAAGCGCCGGTTGACAGGCTCATGACTTTGGTAGCTTCATAGTTCTTTTATCTTCTCAAAGCTTTGAAGACAAAGTGCCTTGCTAATTTGATGCCGAGGTCTTAAGCCGCAAGAAACTTAAGTTCGACAGCTGCCATTAGGCAGCGTACGCTAAATTATCGTCTGCGTTTAATTTTATTTCTAAGTTGATGACGCGGTCCTAGTCCGCGAATGGCTTCCGCAACTTCAAAACCCCCGTCGAAACCAGTACAACCCCGAATATTCGGAATAATTTGGTTTGCAGACATGCGATTTAATGAATATTACATACATAGTATAACCACTAATTGTGTCTAAAATGTGTCTAAAAAAAATTAATATAATATTTAAACTCTATTCAAAGTATATACATATATGAACGATATAATAACTATTGTAGACACAAGAGAATTCTTGGTTAAATAATTTTTTTCATAAAAGGGGACTGTAGCAGTGAAATCCATCCGGGTATTGCTACAGTCCCTCCTCCTTTATTCAGCCGCAGCTGCTTTTACAGGAGGCACAATCGTTACAGCTGCTCTTCGGTGTTACAGCCATATTTTCTATTTCAAATTCATAATCCTTATAAGAGCAATTGAATATATTCTTACCGTAAAGGATACATCCCTCATCTGAAAATTCTATTTTTATTGGTATAATATCTTCTTCACTGTCATTTATCAAGCTAATCTTGAAATAAGGTTCAATAATTATTATGCCGTTATCCTTCTTTTGTCGAACCTTAATACGATCTGTAGAGGTAATAAGTGATTTAATACTGCCATCTATATTAAAATTAAGCGAATTAATATCACCATTGATTCCATTTGCATTCATATCAAAACAGGCTATCTTACCTATTGGAGTGTTCCGAAATAAGGGATAAGCAGGTTCCAGAGATTTAATACTTCCCTCTGGATAAAAGGCTATACCAAAACGTACTTTAACATTAATACCTCCAACAGGAACTGACAATGTTTCTTTTGGCCAGAGTGTCAGACTCTTTATACTGCCCTTTTTATAGAAATGCAAACTGATGAACTTTTTATCCACATAACCATGATCCATCTTAAGGGTTATAGGCTGTGCCAATCCATATTCATTCTCCTCTGTCCAATAACCTGTAATTTTACCGTTTAACGGAAAAATGCGTTTTATTTCACCGCTTTCATAAAAGGTAATAAGTTCTGCAGGTATCTCACCTGCAGTTGTAGGAATCAATGTCTGCTCTTCCAAGGCTAAACGCCTTAAATTACCATTTTCATAAAAGGACAAAGATTTGATATACTTTTTACGGGTACCTTCATTTGTGTATTGAGGTGTAAATTTACCGTAAGGAGTGTGCAGAATATTTTTTTCCTCAAAGGAGCATTCCATTAGCTTTCCGTTTTTGTAGTAATCTGGTGTTGTTATTCCTGTCAGACAACCATATTGGGTGTCGTACATTACAATATCCTTATCCATACTCATCCTATAAACCTCCCTCTTTTTTCACAGCTATAGCGCTTATGTTGATTATGAGATATGAAACATATACCTTTTTCTTTCCAGCTTTATATCAACTTTTTTATAAAACAGGTTTACTTCAATTTTATTTCATTGTTCCTCTCAGGTTTTCAGGTCCCTTACTTCAGTTTCATCTTTATTTGCCCTGACCTAATATTTATTTTCTAATGTATGAATCAAGTGACAATAGCCTTTTTATCCATGTAATTTCAGGCAAAATGTATAAAGCAAAAAGAACGAATGCGCATTTGGAAAGGTATTAGAAGACCTGACTTCTTATACCTTGGAATTGAAGCATGAATTCTTTTTGTTTTGTACATTTTGCTGTTCCATGCCAAAAACCAACTAACCAACCTTTCACCACGCAAATCTTTATTAAAACTAACAATACCATTTAAGCAAGAGGGATTCAATATTGCATAACGTAAAGAATAATGTATCTTTCCTAATTAAATTTAGCTATATTTTTAAAAAAATGAAATAAGTCCAACCATCCAAAAGTTAGAAATGCTGTATAACCAGACATCCATACTCATTTATAGATTGAACTTATATTCAACTTATTCCGTATATTTTATGATATTATTTTTGAACTTATCGAATGGATTGGCATCCTGCTTCTGATATCCTGTGCTTCGAAATACTCTATGAAAGCATCTACTATCTCAGCATCAAATTGAGTCCCTTTGTTTGCAATCAGTTCTTTCAATGCATCGTCAACAGACATGACAGCTCGGTATGCCCTATTACTGGTCATAGCATCAAATGCATCTGCAACACATACGATTTTAGCAAGGAAATGTATATCATCTCCCTTTAAACCTCTGGGATAACCTTTACCGTCAACCCGTTCATGGTGTTCATAGATGATACGCCTGCTGCTGTCTAAGAAGTCCAGATTTGACAAGAGCTGATATCCAATTTCCGGATGCTCCTTAATCTTCTCATACTCCTCCTGGGTTAAACGTTCTTTCTTATGAAGAATATATTCAGGAACACCAATCTTTCCGATATCATGAAGAATACTGCCGAACTGAAGATCACTCTTCTCCTGTTCTCCTATTTTTAAGGCATCCCCTATCATCATGGAATAGATCATAACCCGTTCACAATGTCCTCCGGTATAAAGATCCTTTTCTTCAATTACATTGGCCAGTACTTTAACCGTCTCGAAGTAACTATTCTTATTTTTTGCAAATAAGGTTTCCAGTTCCTCGTTGATGGATATAGTTTCTTCATACAGGGATTCTATTTCATCTTTGTGTTCTGATATCTCTTTATTCTTATTCTCAAGATTTTGCTCTGCCTGGTATCTTTCCTGCAAAAGTTCTTTTATCTGTCCTTGCATTTTCACGAACTGGTCTGCCAGTAACTGCAGTTCATCGTTGGATTTTACTGCTATTTCGTGATCAAAATCACCTGTTCCTATCTTTTTAGCTCCTTCTGTGAGGATTTCTACAGGTTTGATCATTTTTCTGGATTCGTATACCCCAAAAATTGCAGCAACAAAAGCTCCGAATATATTAATCATTATGATTCGAAGTATATAATTCTTTATTAATTTTTCATTTCTGCTATTGTTATAAATTACTTCTACGACATTTATTTCATTACCGCCTGTGGAGCCATTGATTTTATATGGAATATATTGATAGAATACCTTCTGTCCGTTTTCTTTTTTGGTAACCTTTACCGTACTCATCGTCTGCATAGCCTGTTTAAAATATACACTATGGTCGCTATCAATTACGATATTCTTACCGTCACGTGTTTTTTTATAAGATACTCCGAGATAGTTATACAATAGAATTCTATCAACATCTACATTCTCCGCCTGTATCTGTTCATAGAAATTTTCAAAACTGATTCCCTTCATAAGACTTTCATCCTGAACAATTGGTGCACCATATTCAAAGATATAATTACCGTCTTTTGAGGGCAAATAGCAATATTTTGTCATAATACCATCAACTAGAGATAAATCGATACGGGATGCGACGAATTTACCTTCCTTACGAATCTCACCCAGAAAGTCAACAAAGCTGTTATTACCATTAAAATTAAGTCCCATATCCTGTTTATCAGTCGATGATATTATTATATTATCATAATTTATAATATAGAGATCAAAATCATTTTCACCAGTCTGAAAATTTTCCAGAGGAAAATTGATATCTCCCTTTTTCTCATATTCTTTCATTACATTATTCAGAACCTGCTTAGCCTCTTCATCCATAGGCTTTTCAATCAGATAATTAATATAATCTGTATTACTCAGATTATTCAGCAGCCTCTGACCAATCATATTCTGCTGCTCGGTGAATTCATTTTTTAGAAATGTGGTGTTAATAACCAATTCCACAATTGAAGAAATACATGAAACAATAATTACTGATGCAAATAACAATCCACCTATTTTATAGCGGAATTTCATTGGTCTTTTTATCCTGCCCACTTTATCTAACTCCATCTTCTGTAATGTACTATAGCTCCAATGCGTTGTCCGTTAGTTGTTTATACTACAATCATACACAATCATTAAAGTTTTGCAATAGAATATTACGATTTTTATTTATGTTCTTCGTATTCTTTCTTCTTTTTCACCTATTATGAATACTACTTTTACCAAACGGATTCCATTCGGTAAATCCTGTCTGTTCCGCATGGCTTGATGTGCTTTATCGATCAGCTGTTTTTTGGTATCTTCCGGATACTTGTCATCAAATTCGTATATGTATTCCTTCGGAATATTTTTTAATGCAGCCTCTACCAGTGAACCACCTCTTTGGAGATAGTCATGTAACGCTTCTTTCACTATTTTTTCGTAATCCTGATATTTCATAAATTTTACTCCTTTCTGCATGCTTTAACATGCGTATAAAATCTGGGCGAATATAAAATTGCATTTCATACTATTATATGCAGTTTAATATATAACTTGCATCGTTATCTCATTGCCTTCACCTCTGACCCTCATAACACTTTAGTCAGAAAATCAAGCGCCTTAAGAAAACCAGCAGGCTATAACACTTAAGGAAACAGCCATGCTGTATCTGTGATTTTTCTATTAAACTGGAACTTTTTCTTCTTCTTGTATATAAATTATAAATATAATGATTATAAATATAATTTGCTTATTAATGTAATTATCTATATAAGTCAGACGATTTCTCTCCCGCTTAATATAAGGATGAAAGCTCTCTTCTGTTAATATATAAATATAATTAGCAATAAACCGCATTAATATGATAAGTACATTTATATGATAAGTATAATTATATGAGGCAAGTATGTGAATAATGACAAACAAACCGGATTTTATTCAAAAGAAGACTTAAGAAATATTCTTAGATTATATCTGACACAGTATTCCATGTGGATGAGATTTTATATTGTAAGTCTTGCTGCCGATATAAATGATCAGGAAGTAATTGAAAACCGACTGTTAGAAATTCCCATTGATATAGCAGGTATTTTCCGCATTTATTATGGCGACCAGACAGCAGCGCAGATTGAGGAGCTTTTAAGAGGTCACATCAGGTTGACGATGGATCTGGTTAAAGCCACTATTACCGGAGATTCAAATTCTTTTAACCATTCCGCCCCCCAATGGATGGATAATACCAAAGCCTTGTCTTCAGAGCTGGCATCTATTAATAATAAGTGGAATGAGAATCAGTTTGAAAATCTGTTTGGTAATCTTTTATCCATGACCCTGGATGAAGCAAATAAACGAAAAAACAAGCAATATGCAGATGATGTCTATCAATATGACAATATAGAATATTTTGTACTTATGATTGCAGATGTGCTATGGAATGGCTTTATGGTATTTTATTCATCACAACAGAATATAAAATGACATATACTATTCTATAACATGTCGATTATGACAACATTATGTACGGAGGTAGCTTATGGATGGAGCTAAAGAGTTTATCAATCATACCTGTTCTGACTTAAACGTTACATTAACAGTCAGAGAGAGAGATACTCCCGGTTGTACCTTTCGCATAGAGGAGTTCTGCCTGCTTATCGGCGAGTGTAAGAAAGTATGTTTTGGTAATGAATTAAATCCGTTTCTTGACTGCATCTATGCTTGCTATTGTAACTTTGGGCAATGTGCAAAAACCGAATTAGCTGTTAGAAAAAAAGGCTGTGAAGTAGATAAATTCATTAATCACACACCGAAAATTCTCTTCCTCAATGCCGGTCCTTCAATTGTAATATCATCATTATACTGGTATCATGCCTGTTAATCAGGAAATTTTTATATGCAGGATGCATCTGAAAACTGCTTGTGCCGGCTGGAGGTTCCACTTTATGGGGGTGGCTAGGCGCGATTCTGGGGACGTAGTGGAATTATGCTCCTTAAATTACATTACAGAACACCGCCTAATCTGGCCTTTAAAACGGTACAAAAAGTTCCAGATACACCTGCGGATAAGGCAGATGAAACGCTCTGCCTCTCCCCATGTTTTTCCAGTTTAATTTTTCTATTATGAAGCAGTATAACCCTAAATTAATAAAGGTTCTTTATTTTAAAGTCTTTCTCAGCTTCTCTTCTTTGATCTTTTTTAGCTATGTCTTCTCTCTTATCGTAGAGTTTTTTACCTCTTGCAAGTCCAATTTCAACCTTTACGAGGCTTCCTTTTAAGTACACGGTAAGCGGAACAACGGTATAACCTTTTTGTGCCACTTTTCCCATTATCTTATTGATTTCATAATTATGAAGCAGCAGCTTCTTCACACGAAGAGGGTCTTTATTAAAAATATTTCCTTTTTCATATGGACTGATATGCATACCATAAATATAAACCTCTCCGTTCTCAATCCTGATAAAAGATTCCTTCACACTGCATTTACCCATTCTTAAGGACTTAACTTCTGTACCATGAAGAACAATGCCTGCCTCAAAAGTATCCTCAATAAAAAAGTCAAATCTGGCTTTCTTATTATTGGCAATCATCTTTATAGCATCTTTTCCCATACAACCTCTTTCTGAATAAATAATTTCATTAAATAAATGTACCTCTTCAAGTGTAAGCTATCCGAAAATTCTCGCTTACACTTGAAAGGCCTAACCCTAAATTTATATATTCTATATAACTTAATTATTGTAATTTATTCTTCTACAAGTTCAAAATCTATAACCTTCTGTAATTTATCAGTAGCTGTGACCCTGACTTTAACTTTCTGTCCCAGCTTATAGCTCTTTCTGGTGTGCTCCCCAGTCATGGTATAACGTTCTTCATCATAAATGTAGAAATCATCCTCCATGTCAGTAACCCTGACAAGACCTTCTACCGTATTAGGGAGTTCCACATACATACCCCAATTTGTAATACCTGAAATAACCCCTTCAAACTCTTCCCCGATCCGGTCACTCATATACTCTACTTTTTTAAGCTTTAATACATCTCTTTCTGCGTCATCGGCACGGCGTTCTGTTATGCTTGCCTGCCTTGAAACATCCGGAAGAATTTTATGATAGTGGTTATAACGTTTCTCACTTAATCCTCCTTTTAAATTCTCCTTTATAATGCGATGGATCTGTAAATCAGGATACCGTCTGATCGGTGAGGTGAAATGACTGTAGTATTTTGTTGCTAATCCGAAATGGCCATCACTGTCAGGTGTATATTTAGCTCTCTTCATGGAGCGAAGAGTCAGTCTGCTGATTAGCGCTTCTTCAGGTGTACCTTCTACTTTTCTCAATAATTTCTGTAATTCTTTCGGGTGGATTTCCTCCTGCCCTATACGAATGCTATAGCCAAAATTGTTGATAAAGATACCTAGTTCCTTTATTTTCTCAGAATCCGGATTTTCATGGCTTCTGTATACAAAGGGAATCTCCTGCCAGAAATAATCCTCTGCAACGGTTTCGTTGGCAATTAACATAAAGTCTTCTATTATTCTGGTTGCTTTGTTTCTGTCATACGGTTTAATCTCTATGGGATGTCCTTCCTGATTTAAAATTATCTTACTTTCCGGAAAATCAAAATCTATGGAACCTCTTTTACTTCGCTTTTCCCTTAATATTTCAGCAAGTTCCTCCATAAGCAGAAACATGGGAACCAGTTCTTCATATTCCTTCATTTCAGCTTCATCTTTTTCTTCCAGAATCTTTTTTACACTGGTATAGGTCATTCGCCGGTCTACACATATTACCGACTCTGTTATTTCATGACCGATTACAGTCCCTTTATCGTCAATATCCATTATACAGCTTAAGGCTAATCTGTCAGTACCGGCATTTAAGGAGCAGATACCATTTGATAATTTGTGAGGCAGCATGGGGATAACTCTGTCCACCAGGTATACACTTGTTCCCCTGCTTAATGCTTCTTTATCCAGTGGTGTATTTTCTCTGACATAATGTGATACGTCTGCTATATGAACACCCAAACGATAGATATCACCCTCTTTTGATATGGTTATAGCATCATCCAGATCCTTTGCATCCTCTCCGTCTATGGTTACTGTCTGCAGCTTACGAAGATCCTTCCTGCCTCTTATCTCCTCCTCAGAGATTTCTTCCTCTGTCGTTTCCACCTGCTTCATAACTTCCTCCGGAAATTCCAGAGGAAGATTATAGGCTGCAATAACGGATTTTATATCAACTCCGGGATCATTGATATGCCCCAGGATTTCAACAACTCTTCCTTCCGGATTCTTATCCTTATCTCCGAAATTCGTTAATTTAACTATTACCTTATGTCCGTTTACTGCACCTTTGGTATGCTCTTTCTGAATAAAAATATCTTTTCCAAACTTGGTGTTATCAGGTATAACAAAGCCATAATTCTTACTTTTCTCAAAGGTTCCTACTATTGTTGTATTACTTCTCTCCAGTATTCGGATGACTTCTCCCTCCATACGCTTTCCTGTTCGGCTCTCGCGTACAGTAACAAGCACTTTATCATTATGAAGTGCACCTTTGGTGGCATTCTCCGGTATAAAAATATCCTCTGCTTCACCTTCTACAATTACAAAACCAAAGCCTCTTTGTGTACCTGTAAAAACACCTGTTTTTGTATTATTATCCGAAATTCGGTATTTACCTGCATTGTCTGCTTCTATTTTACCATCTGCTATAAGAGCTTCTACGACTTCACGAAAATCACTCTTCTCATTTCTTGGTACTTGAAGAATTGCAGCCATATCTTTTACTTTCATTGGCTGATATTCTTTGCTGCTTATAAACTCAAGCAGTACTTTTTTTCTTTCTTCCAATATTATTCTATCCATATATCCTCTTTCTGTCTGCCGGACCTTCACCGTTTAGTTACAAATAGTATACCATAATTCTCCTGTGTTTAATACATCTTTATTAGCCTTGCAGACTTATGTTTGTCTGTTTTTTTATTTATATTTTATTAGTTTCTTATCTTATAAGATATTATATACCCATTTTTTGATGGCATCTTTTACATGGTTAACCTGGGTATTTATTTCTTGAATCAGATTCAATAAAATTTAAAATAAAATTTTGAACAGCTTCAAGGCTTTAAATTAATTGCATTGAAACCGGGTTAAGATAGTTTATATTATAATTTGCTGCAAGTAATATTAGAATGTCAGAAAAATATTCTGCTCTTCTGACCCGTTGATTTAATCATATTATTCAATTATATTATTCTATAATAAAAAAATACACTGCCAAAAATCGTATCTTAATAATAAACCCCCAACGTTATCCCGCATTTACAAAGCCATGGCACAGGGAGAACTTACAGAAAAAAACACCCCTGAAATCCTATGCTTCTGGATCCAGGGATGCTTCTCATATCTGATTCTAAAACTTATTAAAGAACATTTAAAACGATAGAAAGAACGATAAATGCTGCACCAAGTATGATGGTAGCCTTTAATAAACCGCCTTCTTTCGATCTGCTTCTGTTCTTACCCCAATAAGTATCTGCTAAGCCACTGATGGAACCGGAAAGTCCGGCAGACTTACCTTCCTGTGCTAATACACATACAGATAAGGAAAGGCATACAAGCACAAATATAACAGTGATTATTATTTTTAATACTTCCATTAAGACACCTCCTAACGCACTGTTTTGATTATAACACAGGCTGCTCTAAAAGACAAGCGTAAGCTTTAATTCTTATGGGTATGCCCTGTTATTTCTTTATCAGTAAGGATTTACCGGTCATTTCAACAGGTTTTGTTAATCCCATCATTTCTATCAAAGTAGGTGCAATATCCGCTAAACAGCCACCTTCTCTTAAACCATACTCCTTATCATAATTCACAAGAACAAAAGGAACGGGGTTGGTTGTATGTGCGGTGAAAGGCTCGCCTGTCTCATAATCAATAAGCTGTTCTACATTACCATGATCCGCGCATACAAACATCTGACCATCAACTTTTATAAGAGCATCATACACCTGTCCAACGCAGACATCAATTGCTTCAACAGCTTTAACTGCAGCTTCTACAATTCCTGTATGTCCAACCATATCCGGATTCGCAAAATTTACGATTATCACGTCATATTTTAATGATTCTATTGCTTCCACAAGGTTCTTGGCTACTGAAAAAGCACTCATCTCAGGCTGCAGGTCATAGGTTGCAACCTTGGGAGAATTAACAAGAATCCTCTCTTCCCCTTCGTTGGGAACTTCAACACCACCGTTAAAGAAAAAGGTAACATGGGCATATTTCTCTGTCTCAGCCATTCGAAGCTGCTTTAAGTTATTTTCAGCCAGAAACTCACCAAAGGTGTGATCGATAGCTACTTTATGAAATGCAACAAGCTTGTGCTCAATGGTAACATCATATTCTGTAAAGCAAAGGTAAGTTACAGGTATTCTGCCTGCAGGTCTTTCAAAGCCCTTAAAATCATCATCACAGAAAGCTCTGGTTATCTCTCTTGCACGGTCAGGTCTGAAGTTAAAGAAGATAACGGAATCATTTTCTTTGATAACAGCTACCGGCTTACCATTTTCCTTCACAACCGTAGGTAATACAAATTCATCATTGATTTCTTTGTCATAAGAAGCCTGAACTGCCTCTGATGCACTTGCAGCTTCTTCTCCTTCTCCGCAGGCAAGAGCACGATAGGCTTTTTCTACACGGTCCCAACGGTTATCACGGTCCATTACATAGTAACGACCCATTACTGAAGCCACCTTGCCGATACCCAGTTCTTTCATCTTCTCTTCCAGTGCTATTACAAAACCTTTTCCAGAGGTAGGAGGGGTATCTCTTCCATCTAAGAAAGCGTGTACATAAACATTCTTAACGCCTTCTCTTTTTGCCATTTCAAGCAAGCCGTATACATGTGTAATATGGCTGTGAACACCACCGTCTGAAAGCAGTCCGTATAAATGCAGATCAGAATTGTTCTCTCTGCAGTTTTCCATGGCTTTCTTTAAGGCTTCATTCTGAAAGAAATCTCCATCAGCGATTTCTTTTGTTATTCTGGTTAATTCCTGGTATATAATTCTGCCGGCACCCATGTTTAAATGTCCAACTTCTGAATTTCCCATCTGTCCTTCCGGAAGTCCAACTGCCATACCGCTGGCGTAGCCCTTTTCCCAGGGATACTCAGAAAGCAGTTTATCCATTACAGGAGTTTTTGCTAATTTTACTGCATTACCTTCGGTCTTGTCATTTAATCCATAACCGTCTAATATCATTAATACTGTAGGTTTTTTACTCATATGAACACTCCTTTTCCTGGAGCTCACGAAAGATGCTTAACATCTGTTTGGTTAGAATAAATTGTGAGCCTCATATCACTTCATTATGTCTGGCAGTTTTAACTGCGAATTCTTACATAAGATTATTCACCTTATGTAAGACAGTTTTACAATAACATTATAAATGAAACTTTAGATTATGAAAAGCATTTTCATTTATATTATTTATAATTAACAATTTTTCCGAAATCAGGCTTTAAGCTTGCGCCGCCAACTAATCCGCCGTCGATATCAGGCTGTGCAAATAATTCCGCTGCAGATTCTGCTGTAACACTACCGCCGTACTGTATACGGATGGCTGCTGCTGTATCTGTATCATAGATTTCAGCGATGCACTCACGAATAGCTTTGCATACTTCCTGTGCCTGAGCAGAGGTTGCCACTTTGCCGGTTCCGATAGCCCAGATAGGCTCATAAGCAATTACAGCTGTTTTTGCCTGGTCAGGAGTTACATTTAAGAAAGCGATCTTAATCTGCTGACGAATAAAGTCAATGGTTACGCCCTGCTCTCTCTGGGTAAGGGATTCTCCGCAGCAGACAATAGGTGTAATGCCATGCTCGAAAGCTTTCAATACTTTCTTATTTACTGTTACATCTGATTCCGCGAAATACTCTCTTCTCTCAGAATGTCCGATAATTACATAACGAACACCGATATCATCGAGCATTCCAGGAGCGATTTCTCCTGTATAGGCTCCGTTTTCCTCAAAATGCATATTCTCAGCACCAATCTGTATATTGGAACCCTTTGCTGCTTCTACTGCTGTTGTTAAGGAAATAGCAGGAACACAGAATACCACGTCTGCTTCCTCTGTTGCTACAAGGGGTTTTAACTGATTGATAAGAGTTACGGTCTCACTGGTAGTCTTATTCATTTTCCAGTTACCGGCTATAATTTTTCTACGCATTTCATTTCTCCTTTTCCTTAAGAAAAGGGACTGTCAGGCATCGAAGCTGTCAGTCCCTGATATATTAATTACTGCTGTGATTTTATGCTATTAATCAAGTACAATTATTTATCGTTAGCTGCTGCTACACCAGGAAGTTCTTTTCCTTCCAGGAATTCAAGTGAAGCACCGCCGCCTGTTGATATATGAGTCATCTTATCACCAAAGCCTAAAATATTAACAGCTGCTGCTGAATCGCCACCACCGATGATGGTTGTTGCATCGATTTCTGCAAGTGCTTTTGCAACTGCGATAGTACCGTTGGCAAAATTAGACATTTCAAAAACGCCCATAGGTCCGTTCCATACTACAGTCTTTGCTTCTTTTACAGCATCTGCATAAAGTTTGCTGGTTTTCTCACCGATATCAAGACCTAACCAGCCTTCTTCGATTCCTTCTTCACCGGTTACAGTTTTGAATTCTGCATCATTAGAGAAAGATTTCGCAGCGATGGTATCTACAGGAATTAATAATTTAACACCTTTCTGAGCTGCTTTCTCAATCATTTCTTTTGCATAATCAAGGTAATCAGCTTCTAACATGGAGCTTCCGATTTCTTCTCCCTTTGCCTTCATGAAGGTAAAGGCCATACCTCCACCGATGATAAGAGTATCCACTTTATCAAGAAGGTTATTGATAACAGAAATCTTACTGGAAACTTTGGAGCCTCCAAGGATTGCAACAAAAGGTCTTTCAGGGTTGTTAACTGCATTACCAAGGAAATCGATTTCTTTCTGCATTAAGTATCCAACTACTGCAGTATCAACATATTTTGTGATACCAACGTTGGAGCAGTGTGCTCTATGGGCAGTACCAAAGGCATCGTTTACAAATATATCTGTGATAGAAGCAAGATCTTCGCTGAAGGCATCTACATTCTTAGTCTCTTCTGCTCTATAACGTGTATTCTCAAGAAGAACCACTTCACCATCCTGCATTTCAGCAACAGCTTTTTTTGCATTCTCGCCTACTACTGTAGCATCAGCTGCAAATTTTACGGGCTGTCCTAAGAGCTCTGCAAGTCGTACAGCTACAGGAGCCAGGGATAACTCAGGCTTAGGCTCACCCTTAGGTTTACCAAGGTGGGAGCAAAGAATAACCTTGCCGCCGTCTTTGATTAATTTCTGAATAGTGGGAAGTGCGGCAACCAGACGGTTTTCATCTGTTATTTTGCCTTCCTGTAAAGGTACATTGAAATCACAACGCACTAATACTCTTTTGCCTTTAACGTTAATATCATCTACTGACTTTTTATTTAACATAATAGACTCCTTTCAATATGTTCTTGAAAATGTTAATATAATTAAATTTTCTAATAAAAAATGAGACCGATCTTTATAGCAAAGCAGAGGGTTCGGTTAACGTTCCTCGACTTTGCCTACAAAGACCGGACCCATTAAGGATCAATATAATTATAAACTATAATAAATTCCTTATCCTGTAACAATCAAGGATAAAATTGCTGATGAATTACTCAGATAGTAATAATCGTAAACTATTATTATGCTAACTCAGCAAAGAATTTGATTGTTCTAACCATCTGGCTGGTGTAGGAATTCTCATTGTCATACCAGGAAACAACTTTAACTAAAGTCTTGTCCCCATCAAGAGGAGTAACCTTTGTCTGAGTTGCATCGAATAAAGAACCTTCACTTATACCGATGATATCGGAAGATACTAATTCTTCTTCTGTGTAACCGAAAGATGCGCTGGCAGCTGCTTTCATAGCTTTGTTAACATCATCTTTTGTTACTTTGCTCTTTGTAACAGCAACTAATTCTGTGATAGAACCAGTAGGGGTAGGTACACGCTGAGCTGCACCGTCTAATTTACCGGATAACTCAGGAATAACAAGACCGATAGCTTTAGCAGCACCAGTGGAGTTAGGAACGATATTTTCAGCAGCTGCACGAGCTCTTCTTAAATCTCCCTTTGGATGAGGACCATCTAATGTCATCTGGTCACCAGTATAGGAGTGAATTGTTGTCATGAAGCCTTTTTCAATTTCAGATAAGTCATTTAATGTTTTAGCCATAGGAGCTAAACAGTTTGTAGTACAGGAAGCTGCAGAAATGATTGTATCTGCTGCTGTTAAAGTATTCTCGTTAACACCGAATACGATTGTAGGAAGATCATCACCTGCGGGAGCAGAGATTACAACCTTCTTAGCACCTGCATCGATATGTGCCTGAGATTTCGCTTTAGATACATAGAAACCTGTACACTCAAGTACTACATCTACACCGATCTCTCCCCAAGGAAGGTCTGCTGCGTTTTTCTCAGCATAGATTTTGATCTCTTTACCATCTACTACGATAGAAGACTCTTTTGCTTCAACTTTATCAGCTAAAGCGTATCTTCCCTGTGCTGTATCATATTTTAATAAGTGTGCAAGCATTTTAGGATTTGTTAAGTCGTTGATAGCTACGATTTCATATCCTTCTGCTCCAAACATCTGTCTGAATGCAAGACGTCCAATACGTCCGAAACCATTAATTGCTACTTTTACTGCCATGATTATATTCCTCCTAATTGTTAATTTTATAATATGCTGCCATATGTTCCATAACAATAGTCTTATGTAGGAGCGACAGCTATTAACCAGCATGATTGACAAAATTTTCTCAAACACTATATTATTTTACCTTTTTTATAGGAAAATATCAAGTACAAAATATAAATTCAAATAAGATTAATAGATAATTCATAAAAAGATTACAGAGACAAAAATCTTTGTGCATTTTATCAGTAATATTTTTCCATTTATATTTATTCACTGCCGAAATCTATACAACATTACAAAATGAGGAATCCGGACATGGGAGTATACTGCAGGATGCAGTATGTTTTCATGGACTCCCTGCCGAATTCGTTTCTATAACATTTGATACAATAGTTCTTCGTAATTGAGGATTACACCTTGTCAGGCTGTTATCTCATCCCCTGAGCTGCCTGTCCTTGTGCAGATTGTCCGCTTTGAGAGGACTGTGCTGTCTGATTAGCAATATTTCTCAGGTTTGTTATCTCATCCTCTGTTGCTTTTTGTGAGGGAGGATAATAATTTTTGTTTTTTGCTATTGTATATAGCTCATGCTGGCAGGTTTCTGCATCATTTCTCATCTGCTGTAATGTCTGTCTGAGTTCCTGATCCTCTGCCTGTGAAATCATATCACCAAGACTTTTTAAACCTGCATTAATTGAACTAAGAGCGTCTGTTACCATTGCTTGTTCCTGCATATTGAAACCTCCTATTTAAGAAATTGAATTAGTTTCTGTCTTTTTTGCTCAGATGCCTGCACTTCTTTCTGGAAAAACTGTTTCACATTAGGATCTGTGCACTGCTCGGCATAGGTCTGGTATTTCTGTTTATCAGCTTCTCCGAAGACTAAAAGGTGTCTTAAATTCTGAACATCAAGTTTAGATAAGTTACTCATTCATATTTCCTCCTTATACGTAATATTCTCAGATAACAGCCATAATTTTTGCTTTATTATCTAGATTTATTATTGCTTAGAGGTCTCTTTCTTATGCAGGAAAAAAAGAGTATATATTTTTATATTTTATATTTTTAAAATAAAACTATCTTAATTATTAACTTTTGGCAATATTAATGTTTATTGAATCATATTATCATAGAGCTCTTCATAGAGGGCAGCCGAATTCTTCCAGGAATAATCCATAGCCATTCCACGGTCAACTATTTTGTTCCATTCTCTTTTTTTATTGTAGAAAATATGTTTGGCATAATTTATAACCGACAGCATTTCGTGTGCATTGTAATTGTGAAAACTAAATCCTGTCCCTGTATTATCAAATTCATTGTAAGGTATTACAGTATCCTTAAGTCCGCCTGTTTCCCTCACAATGGGTACAGTTCCGTAGCGTAAACTTATTAATTGGCTTAAGCCGCATGGTTCGAACAGAGATGGCATCAAAAACGCATCACAAGCCGCATAAACTCTATGGGCTCTCTCCTCTGAGAAGAAAATACTGGCAGATACCCGGTCACCGTATTTCCAGGCATAATGGCGGAAAAGGTTTTCATATTTAGCTTCTCCGGTACCCACCACAACTAACTGAGCATCTTCCGAGCAGATACTTTCTATTACACAGTCAATCAGATCCAATCCCTTCTGATCAGTCAGTCTGGAAACAATTCCTATCATAAATTTCTTCGGGTTCACTTCTAATCCCAATTCTTCCTGAAGTGCTTTCTTATTCTTCCACTTTTCTTTTCTGAAAGTTTTGCTGTTATATTGTATTGGTATCAGCTTATCTGCAGCCGGATTATATTCTTCGTAATCTATACCGTTTATAATGCCCTCCAGGGAATTATTCCTTGCCCGCATCAGGCCATCCAATCCCTCTCCGTAATATGGGGTTTTTATTTCCTCTGCATAAGTCTTACTAACAGTTGTCACCTTATCTGCGTAGGTGATACCGCCTTTTAGATAATTAGCATCTCCATAGGCCTCCAGTTTATCCGGCGTAAAATAATAGTCGGATAGTCCGGTTACATCTTTCACAGTTTTTACATCCCATACTCCCTGAAATTTCAGATTATGTATTGTCATTATTGATTTAATTCCGTTAAAGAATTCATCTCCTGAAAATAAGTCTTTTAAATAGACAGGTATCAGACCAGTCTGCCAGTCATGACAGTGTATAACATCCGGTTTGAATTCAATTAACGGAAGAATTGATAAAGCAGCTTTTGAAAAAAATGCAAACTTCTCGATATCTTCGTAAATGTTCCCATAAGGTGTAGCACCACTGAAGTAAAACTCATTGTCTATAAAATAGTAATGGATTCCACCTTCACAAATCTCAAACAATCCCACATACTTGTTTCTCCAGGATAAATCCATATTAAAATTGCATTTAAACTCCATTTTTTCTTTCAGTTCATCTGGTATTGTTTTGTAATTTGGCATCACGACACGTATATCGTATTCATCTTTATTAATGTATTTGGGTAAGGCTCCTACAACATCTGCAAGACCACCTGTCTTAAGAAACGGAACACATTCAGAAGCTGCAAACAATATTTTTTTCATTTTTACCTCGCATTCTGCCGATAAGGACAGCACAAAATTTGAAATATAAGCTACATCAATAAATCCATTCTATGTTTTTATGTATTAATTATACATGATTTTCCTTTGTTAGTGAAGTTTTTTCATTAAAAGGTTCTATAATAAATGTTGGGGTGTGTGAATAATACATTCCAACATTTTATTTTTTATAATAAAATACATCTATAGGAAGCCTCATAAATGTCCGTCGACCAAAACATACATTTAACAA
>Ga0079305_1000222_pt1 | contig 135676 bp, 106 predicted proteins | sample LMS_cellobiose_e_FD_79183 | JGI IMG/M metagenome (GOLD analysis project Ga0079305, IMG submission 79183) | Rumen-fistulated moose microbial communities from Alaska, USA - LMS_cellobiose_enrichment | ecosystem: Host-associated > Mammals > Digestive system > Stomach > Rumen fluid ...
AAGCGCTCCGCCGAGCTCGATGGAGCGGCTCGCTCCGCGCTTGACTATTGCCCACCTCATCCTACTTTTTGACACATTGATGAAATCGTACTGGAAAGCATCCTACGAAATGACACATTGACCGCCGAAAAACCAATTCCGGCTCCACCCTCCACAACGCCTGCGCACGGCATCCGCCCGGGGGTCGGAGCGAAAAACGTCGTCAATGTCCCTTTTTTCCGGACATTGACGTCAAAAAAGGCCGTTTTTGCTTTCAATGTCCGCTTTTTCCGGACATTGACGACAGTCCTGTTATTGCCGTGTAGTCGGTCAATGCGGGCGCAGTTACTTCAGGATGCGGCCGGCGCAGAGGGTGTAGCGGATGCAACTGGAATCGGCGGCGTAGACCCAGTCGGAGATGAGGTTGTGGCCGGGCTGGAGCTTGGGGTGGGAGAGGTCGAGCAGCACGGCGTCGGCCTGGGCGCCGGCGGCGATGCGGCCGGCGTCGATGCCGAAGAATCCGGCGCCGTTGCGGGTGGCCCAGCGGAAGACCTCCTCCGCGCTCAGCAGGGAGGCGTCGCCGTTGAGCTTCGCCAGCAGGGCGGCGAATTTCATCTCCTCGCGGAGGTCCAGGTTGTTGTTGGACGAAGTCCCGTCCGTGCCGAGGGTGATGCGGCAGCCGGATTCGAGCGCGAGCTCGTAGGGGAAGCGGCCGCTGCCCAGCTTCATGTTGGAGCAGGGGCAGTGGGCCACGGTGACGCCCCGCCGGGCGAGGATCTTCCATTCCTCCGCGTCCACGTGGACGCAATGGGCGGCGATGACGTCCTGGTCCAGGAAGCCCAGTTTCTCGAGGTAGCGCACCGGCGTGGTGCCGTGCTCGCGGATGCAGTCCTCCACCTCCTTGCGGGTCTCCGAGAGGTGGATGTGGATCAGCATCCCGTGGTGCCGCGCGAAGTCGGCGCAGCGGCGCAGGCGCGCGGTGCCCACCGTGTAGATGGCGTGCGGGCACATCACGAGCTGGATGCGGCCGCCCGTAGGGTCCTGCCAGTTCTTGATGTAGTCCCGCAGGGCGTCGGGCTGCGATTTGGGGTGGCCCTCCAGGACGGTAATGCCGATGGCGGCGCGCAGGCCGGAGGCCTCGACGGCGGCGACAGCCTCTTCCGGATCGAAGTACATGTCGGAGAAGAAGGTCGTGCCGCTGGCGGCCATCTCCTTGACGGCCAGCTCGTTGCCGAGCCGGATGTCCTCCGGCTGCATGCGGGCCTCCGCCGGCCAGATGTGCTCCTGGAGCCATTCCTGCAGGGGCAGGTCGTCCGCCATGCCGCGCAGCAGGGTCATGGCTGCGTGCGTGTGCGTGTTGAAGAAGGAGGGGAGGATGGCCGTCCCTTCCGCCGCGACGACGAGCTCCGCCGGGGTGTCGGCGGGAGCGTCGAGGTCGGCGAAGCGGCCCTGGCGGATCAGGATGTTGGTCACGCGCCCCTCGTGCCGCACGCCGCGCAGCAGGGTGGTCTCCGGGACGTGGAATTCATTGTCCAGGCTGCGGTAGTCCGCGAGGATGCCCTCGGCGTGGCCGAGGAAGGTGCGGCCGCGGGCGGTGAGCCGGACGCGGCCGCGGCCGCGCTCGAAGAGCTGGCCGCCGGCATATTTCTCCAGCTCGGCGATGTGCTGGCTGACAGCGGGTTGCGAAACGCCCAGGGCTTTGGCTGCGGCAGTGAAGCTGCCGAGCTGCGCGACCTGGGCGAAAACACGGAGTCTGAAATCTTCGATCATAAGCTATCCTTATCTTTACGCAAAGATAGCAAAAATCGGGAAATCGGGCCCTATTCTTTTACTGTGCGGAAGGCGTTGAGGTCTTCGGCATTGAAGTGCTCGATGTAAGCGGCTTTTCCGATAACATTTTCTTCTGTCATGCGGGCATACACGTGGGCGCTGTCGGCGAAGAGCTCCGGCGCGAGGGTGGCGTCGTGCAGCAGGAGCAGCGACATGAGGATCTCGCCGGTCATGTCGTACAGCCTGCGGGCGAGGAAGTCCTGCGCCTCCTGGCTCTTCAGGGCCTTGACGGCCTCGATGCACTTCTCGTAGCGGTCCGCCAGGGCGGCGAGCCGGTCGCGGAGCGCGGCGAAGTCCGGTGCGAACTCCTCTGCCAGCAGCTCCCGGACGATGCCGAGGTAGGTGCCGTTGAGGATGTAGCGGGCGGCGGCGACCACCTGCAATTGCGTCGTGCCCTCGTAGATCGAGAAGATGCGCGCGTCGCGCATCAGGCGCTGGCATTTGTACTCCATGATGAAACCGGAGCCGCCGTGGACGGAAACGGCGTCGTAGGCGTTCTGGTTGGCATATTCGGAGGTCATGCCCTTGCAGACCGGGGTGAGCGCGTCCGCGAGGCGGTTGTATTTCTTGCACTCCTGGCGCTGCTCCGGCGTGAGCTTTTCGCCGCAGCGCTCCAGGTCTTCCAGCCCCTTGTACACGTCCACGTAGGAGGCGGTCCTGTACAGGAGGGAACGGCCGGCGTCGAGCTTGGCCTTCATGCGGCTGAGCATGTCGTACACGCCCGGGAAGTGCTCGATGGTCTGGCCGAACTGGGCCCGCTCGGAGGCGTATTTGAAGGCCTCGTTGCAGGCTTCCTGGCAGAGGCCGACGCTCTGGGCGGCGATGCCGAGGCGCGCCCCGTTCATCAGGGCCATGACGTACTTGATCAGGCCGAGCCGGGTGCTGCCGACGAGCTCCGCCTTCGCGTCCTTGAAAGTCAGTTCGCAGGTAGGTGAGCCGTGGATGCCGAGCTTGTGCTCGATGTGGCGGACGTTGACCCCGCCCTGCCGCTTGTCATAGACGAACATCGACAGGCCGCGGCCGTCGCGGGTGCCCTCTTCGCTGCGCGCCAGGACCAGGTGGACGTCGGAGTCGCCGTTGGTGATGAAGCGCTTGACGCCGTTGAGCCGCCAGCAGTTCTCCTTCTCGTCCCAGCTGGCCTTGAGCATGACGCGCTGCAGGTCGGAGCCCGCGTCGGGCTCGGTCAGGTCCATGGACATGGTCTCGCCGGCGCAGATGCGCGGGATGAAGCGCTCGCGCTGGTCTTCGCTGCCGAATTCGTAGAGGGTGTCCGCGCAGCTCTGCAGGCTCCAGATGTTCTGGAAGCTGGCATCCGCCGCGGAGACGACCTCGCTGGCCATGCAGAAGACCACGTTCGGGCAGTTGAGCCCGCCGTAGCGGCGCGCCATCGTCAGGCCCCAGAGGCCGGCCTTGCGGGTCACTTCCAGGTTTTCGAGGGTCTTGGAGGCGTAGATCATGCGGCCGTTCTCCAGGTGCGGGCCTTCGAGGTCCACGCTTTCGGAATTCGGCTCGATGACGTTCGCGGCCACGTCGCCGACGATCTCCAGCAGGCACTTGTAGTTCTCGATGCAGTCCTCGTGGTCCACGGGGGCGTAGTCGAACGCCCCGCTCTCGCTGAATCCCTTCTCCTTGAGCTCCGTGATGCGGCGCATCAGCGGGTCCTGCAGGTAGAAGGCGATTTCGGGATGGTCCGTATAGTAGTTTGCCATGGTTTCTTACTTGCTGTTCTTTTTGTAATACTTGATGAGCTTGGGGACCACCTCTTCGACGGTGCCCGTGATGACGTAGTCGGCGATCTGGTTGATCGGGGCGTCGGGGTCGCTGTTGATGCTGATGATGATCTTGCTGTCCTGCATGCCGGCGATGTGCTGGATCTGCCCGCTGATGCCGCAGGCGATGTACACCTTGGGGTGCACGGTGACGCCGGTCTGGCCGATCTGGCGGTCGGCGTCGCAGAAGCCGGCATCCACCGCGGCGCGGCTGGCGCCGACCTCGGCGTGGAGGACTTTCGCGAGCTCGAAGAGCTGGTCGAAGCCTTCCTTGCTGCCCATGCCGTAGCCGCCGGCGACCACGATGGAAGCGCCCTTGAGGTTGTGCTGGGCGGCTTCGACGTGGTGGTCGAGGACCTTGACGACGCAGGCCTCGGGGCTGACGTACTGCGCGACGTCGGGATAGACGACTTCGCCGCGGGCGCTGCCCGCATAAAGGGCCTTCTGCATGACGCCGGAGCGGACCGTGGCCATCTGCGGACGGTGGTCGGGATTGACGATGGTGGCGACGATGTTGCCGCCGAAGGCGGGCCGGATCTGGTACAGGAGCTGCTTGTACTCCCGACCGGTCTTGCCGTCGGTGTAGGGGCCGATCTCCAGCTGCGTGCAGTCGGCGGTCAGGCCGCTGGTCAGCGAGGAGGACACGCGGGGGCCGAGGTCGCGGCCGATGACGGTCGCGCCCAGCAGGCAGATCTGGGGCCGCTCCTGCCGGAAGAGGCCGACGAGGATGTCGGTGTGGGGGGCGGAGGTATAGGGGAAGAGCACGGGATCGTCGAAGACGAAGAGCTTGTCCACCCCGTAGGGGAGGATCTGGGACTCCACCTTGCCCTTCAGGCCGTCGCCCGCGGCGACGGCGTGGAGCTCGACGCCGAGCTCGTCCGCCAGCTTGCGGCCCTTGGTGAGCAGTTCCTGGGACACTTCGGCGACCTGGGCGCCTTCCGTCTCACAATATACGAATACGTTGTCCATCATCCAATGATTTTTTCTGCCAGCAGTTCCTTCACGAGGCCCTCCACGTCGGCGTCGGATGCCGTCAGGACCTTGCTCTCCTTCGCCTGGAAGACGATGTTCTCGACGGTCTTGACCTTCGTCGGGGAGCCGGCGAGCCCGCACTGGGCGCTGTCGGCGTCGATGTCGGCGACGCTCCAGGTCGTCGGGGTCTGGAAGTTCTTGTATTTCATGGTGAGTTTCGCGTGCTGCGGCCGGCAGGGAGCGGCGCTCCCGTTGACGGTCACGAGCAGGGGCAGGGGAGCCTCCACCGTCTCCACGCCGCCGTCGATGATGCGGCGGATGGTGGCCTTGCCGTCCCGGATGCCGAGGATCTCCTCGGCGTAGGTCACCTGGTTCAGGCCCAGTTTCTGGGCGACCTGGGGACCGACCTGGGCGGTGTCGCCGTCGATGGCCTGGCGGCCGCCGATGACGATGTCCACGCCGCCGATCTTCCTGATGGCGGTCGCGAGGGCGTAGGAGGTGGCGAGCGTGTCGGAGCCCGCGAAGAGGCGGTCCGTCAGGAGCCAGCCCGTGTCCGCGCCGCGGAAGAGGCCCTGGCGGATGATCTCCACCGCGCGCGGCGGACCCATCGTGAGGACGCCGACCGTGGAGCCGGGGTTCGATTCTTTCAGGCGCAGGGCCTGCTCAAGGGCGTTGAGGTCGTCCGGATTGAAGATGGCCGGCAATGCCGCGCGGTTGACCGTCCCTTCGGGGGTCATCGCGTCTTTCCCCACATGACGGGTATCGGGCACCTGCTTGGCGAGGACGACGATTCTGAGATTCATGGTTCCGGGTATTTACTCTTTTTGGGATGCAAAGGTACGAATTATTTGTACATGAAGCGCTTGATGCTGCCCTTCGGCGTCTTGGCGAAGGGAGCGTACTGCAGCTCATAGTTGTGGACATAGGCGTAGGCGGGGATCTTCTCGTTGAGGGCCGCCAGGTTGCCGTCCATGATGTTCTTGAGCGTGTCGGCGTCGATGTTCTGCTCCACCAGGCGGTTCTGGTCGGGGACGATGAGCGCCGTCAGCAGCCCGTCGCGGCCGACCACGATGGATTCCTGGACGTAGGGGAGCTGGTTGAGGATGACCTCGATCTCCTCCGGGAAGATGTTCTGCCCGTTGGTGCCGAGGATCATGCTCTTGCTGCGGCCAACGAGGAAGACGCGGCCGATTTCATCGATGGTGCCGAGGTCCCCGGTGCGGAACCAGCCGTCATCGGTGAAGACGGCGCGGGTGGCGTCGGGGTTCTTGTAGTAGCCGCTGAAGACGACGTGCCCGCGGACCAGGACCTCGCCGGCGACCTTGTGCGGATCCGGCGAGTCGATCTTGAGCTCGATCCCCTCGGGGACGGGCTCGCCGCATTCCTTCATCACGTAGGTCTCCTTGTGGCCCAGGGTGATGGTGGGGGTGCACTCGGTCATGCCGTAACCCGTCACGAAGGGCACCTTGAGCTGCTCGAGGAAAAGCCGCTCCAGCTGCTCGGGCATGGCGGCCCCGCCCGTGATCATCAGGCCGAGGTTGCCGCCGAAGGCCTTCAGGAAGATGGTCTGCAAGGCTTCGCAGAAGTCGGGGTTGTTCTGGTAGTCGGCGAGCTTGGCGGCGCCGCTCTTGCTGTGGATGAATTCCCCGATGGTGTCGTCGATCATCTTGTTGATGATGAGGGGCACCGCGAAGAAAACATAAGGCTTGTACGCGCGCAGGGCGGGCTTGAGGTAGGCGGGCACCGGCGGGACGTAGAGGATGCAGAGGGTCATGCCGTAGCAGAGCGGGGCAATTAGGTCGTAGACCAGGCCGAAGATGTGGGCGTAGGGGAGCACGCTCACGTAGTTGTCCTCCCGCTTGTAGGGGAAGTGGATGGGAATCAGCTGGATGTTGGAGCTGAAGTTGCGGATCGAGATCATCACGCCCTTCGGGTTGCCGGTGGAGCCGGAGGTGTACATCAGGGCGCAGAGCTCGTCCAGCGGGCGGTCCGGGAAATGGACGTCCTCCGGGCGGAGGCCGTCGGGTCGGGCGGCGGCGTAGCCGGCTTCGCGGCCTTCATAGGCCCGGGCGAAGCCGCCGCGGGCCGCCAACAGCTCGCCGGTCTTGGTGTCGATGGCACCGAGCAGCTGCGGCATGGCCTCGAAGTCCATTTTCTCGAAGATGGCCTTCTCGGTATAGAGGATGCGGCTGTCGGAGTGGTCCACCAGGCGCATGGTGTCGGCGGGGGTGAAGCCGTTGAAGAGCTGGACGGCGACGAACCCGCCCGTCTGGGCGGCGAAGAAGGTCTTGCCCCAGTTGGCGCTGGACCGGGCGTTGATCGCGATTTTGTCGCCGGGCTTCAGGCCGGCGGCGCGCCACCAGAGGACGGTCTTCTCGAGTTCGGCGGCGAGTTCGCCATACGTAATGCCTTCCTGGTTGAATTCGACGAGGGCGGTCTTGTCCCAGCACTCCTTGACGGACTGCTCGAAGCGGCACAGGAAACTGTCTTTTTGGGTCAGGTTGTACATATCTCTTTTTTTCTTTTTGGGTTTTCCGGACGCAAAGGTACGGCCTCGCGCATGCCCCCGCAAACAGATGTGGGGAGTTGGACCGGAAAAGTGGCGAAAACGCCGATTTGGCGGACAAATCGGCGTTTTCAAGGGATGAAAAACAGGGGTGACGGAATTCGTCCCTGCTTATTCGGGGCGCATCACGAGCTCTACGAAGTTGCCGTCGAGGAGTTCCTGCGCGGCGGCCTTGACCTTCTCGGGGGTCAGGGCGTTCACCGCAGCCTCGTACTCCTTGTCGTAGTCGAAGCCGTAGCGGGCGTTGAGCAGCAGCATGGAGCTCCAGTAGGCGTTGCGCTGGCGGTTCTCCGGCTGGGTCTTCTGGAGGTTCTTGACCGTCTTGTCGAACATCTCGGCGGTGGGACCGTTCTCAGCGATGCTGCGCAGGCCGCTCTTGGCGAGCTCGCGGAGCTTGTCGGCGGAGTCGACGTTGGTCTGGAAGATCACCTGAAGGACGTGGCGCTCGTCGGGCTTGTTGCTGACCTCGACGCTGGAACTGGCGCCGTAGGTGCCGCCCTCGTCTTCGCGCAGGGTCTCGGTGTAGACCATGTCGAGGATGTAGGAGAGGGCGTCGCAGGCCGCGTCGTCGGCGACGGAGTACGGCTTGAGGACGTTGTAGGTCTGCACGACCGTGACCATCGGGGTGGCCATCTGGGCCTTGAAGTCGTACACGCGGTTGGCGGTGGTGACGCCGTCGCCGCGGTACGCGGCCTTCGTGGCGGTCTTGCTCATCGGGATGGAACCGGCGTACTTGCGGATCAGCGGCATGATCTCGTCCGGGTCGAAGTCGCCCACGACCACCAGGCGGGCGCCGGCCGCATCGGCGAACAGGCGCTTGTAAGTGCGCTCGAGCGTGGCCAGGCTGGCCTTTTCCAGGACTGCGTCGTCAATCATGAAGCGGCGCGGGCTGTCATAGACATGGTCGTAGAGGGCCTTGTTGAGCTTGTAGTTCGACTGGGTCATGAGGTTCGGCAGGACGGCCTGGATCTGGCTGATGCCCTGGTTGTACTCGGCCTCGTCGAAACGCGGCTGCGCGAAGTACAGGTAGGCGAGCTGCAGGGCGCTCTCCAGGTCCTTGACCGTGGAGGAGCCGCTCACGCCGTGGGAGTACTCGTTGATGTACGGGGTCACGCTGAGCTGCTTGCCGGAGAGCATCTTGTTCACCATCGTCTTGGGGAAGTCCGCGACGCCGCCGTTCTGCAGGTACAGGCTCCAGATGTTGCTGTCGAAGGAGTAGACCTCTTCGTCGGAGAGCAGGCTGCGGCCGCCGTCCTTGCTGAGGTTGAAGGTGATGCGGTCTTTCTCGTGCTCCGTGGGGAGGAGCCACACGCGCATGCCGTTCTTGAGGGTGAAGGTCCTGGAGCCGTAGATGCCGGCCTTGACCTTGGCGTTCTTGCTGCCCTTGAGCGTGGCGGGGTCGAGGAAGGACTCGGGGATATCCTCGGCGGCGGCCTGCTCGATCTGGGCGTTCTCCACGGCGTCGATGACGGAGCGGAACTGCTCCACGGTCGGGTGCGCGAGGCCTTCCTTCTCGGGCGCCTGGTAGATGACCACCAGGTTCTCGCGGGTGATCAGCTGCTGTGCCAGCTGGTTGACGACCTCGGCCGGAAGCTGCTGGAGCAGCATCTGGACGAGCTGGTACTCCGTGGCCGGATCCATGAACGGCTGGTTGTCGAAGAAGTTGTAGATCATCGGCATCACGAACTCGGAGTTCGTGCGCGTGGAGGCCTTGTTGGCGGCCGCCTCATACTGGGAAAGGATCTCGGTCTTGGCGCGCTCCACCTCGGCGTCGGTCAGGCCGAAGCGGCGGAGCTTCTCGGCCTCGAGCAGGCCCGCGGCGAAGGCGGACAGGCCGTCGCCGTCCTTGCAGGCCACCTGGGCGATGACCACGTCGGCGGGCTCGCAAAGGTTGCCGATGCCGAAGCCGCCCTGCAGGAAGGGGGCGTCAGGCTGCGCCGCGATGTCCTCGAAGCGCTGGTTCATGGCGATGTCCACGATGTTCTGCACGAGGTCGGTCATCAGGCCGACGGGGGTGCTGTTGAGCTCCTCCGGACGGGCTTCGCTGCGCCAGTAGGCGGACACGACGGTGTTGCGGTTCTCCGGGTCGGTGAGGATGGCGATGGCCGGCTCCTCGTTGTCCGGGATGGTGATGACGTCCTTCTGCTTGGGATCCACCGGGGCGGGGATGTCGGCGAAGGTGCGCTTGATGCACGCCTCCACGTAGTCCACGTCGATGTCGCCCACGACGATAAGCGCCTGCATGTCAGGACGGTACCAGGTGTGGTAGAAGTTCGTCAGGCTCTCGGGCTTGAAGGTCTTGAGGTTCTCCTCAGTGCCGATGATGGTCGTGGTCGCGTACTTCGTATTATTGTAGAGGTAGGGACCGGAGGCCTCGCGCATGCGCCACTGGGCGTCGTTGCGCGAGCGCTTCTCCTCCAGGATCACGCCGCGCTCCTTGTCGATCTCCTCGGGGTCGCAGGTCACGAAGTGGGAGTAGTCGTGCATGATGAGGATGCAGGTGTCCACGACGGTAGGGCGCACCAGGGGGATGTTGTTGAGCAGGTAGATGGTCTGCTCCACGCCCGTGGAAGCGTTGACGTTGCCGCCGAAGGAGGCGCCGATGCTCTCGAGCCAGTTGAGGATGCCCTTGCCGGGGAAATTCTTGGTGCCGTTGAAGCACATATGCTCGAGGAAGTGCGCCAGACCGTCCTAGTCGGGCAGCTCCTGGAGGGCGCCGACGTCCGTGGCGAGGTAGAACTCGGCGCGCTGCGCCGGTTTCTCGTTGTGGCGGATGTAGTAGGTGAGGCCGTTGTCAAGCTTGCCGACGCGGGTCTCGGGATCGTTGGGAAGCTGCTGCAGCTGCTGCGCGTTTCCCAAAGCAGCAGCGCTGAAGAGCGCTGCTGCAAGGAAAAAGATCTTTTTCATCGTTTGCATTTGATTACTCTTTCGGATGCAAAGATAATCAAGTTTTACTGAAAAACAATAATTCTTTATTGAATTTTGTATAAATTTTATTCTTTGCCGGCCAGGCGCTTGTAAGTGCCCAGACGGACCTTCGCAAACTCCTCGGTCTTGGCGAGCAGCTCGCCCGCGCTCTCCGGGAAGAGCTTGTACAGGGAAGCGAAGCGGACCTCACCCTTGAGGAAGTCCTGGAACTTGCTCCAGTCAGGCTCCTTGCTGTCGAGCGTGAACGGGTTCTTGCCCTGCTCCTCGAGGGCCGGGTTGTAGCGGTAGAGGTGCCAGTAGCCGCACTCGACGGCGAGCTTCTCCTCCTTCTGGCTCAGGCCCATGCCCGCCTTGAGGCCGTGGTTGATACACGGGGCGTAGGCGATGATCAGGGACGGGCCGTCGTAGGCTTCCGCTTCCTTGATGGCGTTCATGTACTGGACCGGGCTGGCGCCCATGGCGACCTGGGCCACGTAGACGTAGCCGTAGCTGATGGCCATCATGCCGAGATCCTTCTTGCGGATCTTCTTGCCGGAGGCGGCGAACTTGGCGATCGCGCCGACCGGGGTGGCCTTGGAGGACTGTCCGCCGGTGTTGGAGTACACCTCCGTGTCGAGGACGAGGATGTTGACGTTCTCGCCGCTGGCGAGGACATGGTCGAGTCCGCCGTAACCGATGTCATAGGAGGCACCGTCGCCGCCGAAGATCCACTGGCTGCGGGCCGGGATGTAGGCCTTGAGCTGAAGCAGGGACTTGCAGGTCTCGCAGCCGCAGGCTTCCATCATCGGGACGAGCTTGTCGGCCACTTCACGGGTGGCGGCGTAGTCCTTGCGGTTGTCCAGCCACTTCTGGAAGAGTTCCTTCATCTCGCCGGTGCACTTCTCGCACTCCAGGCCCTTCTGCATCAGGGCGGCGACCGTGTCGCGCATGCGCTCGGAGCCGAGCCTCATGCCGAGACCGAACTCGCAGAAGTCCTCGAACAGGGAGTTCTGCCAGGCCGGGCCGTGGCCGTGGGCGTCCGTGCAGTACGGGGAGGCGGGGAAGGAGGCGCCGTAGATGGAGGAGCAGCCCGTCGCGTTCGCGATCATCATATGGTCGCCGAACAGCTGGGTGATGTTCTTGATGTACGGGGTCTCGCCGCAGCCGGCGCAGGCGCCGGAGAATTCGAACAGCGGCTGTGCGAACTGGGCGGCCTTCATGTTGGACTTGGGATCGAACGGGGTCTTGTAGCCCACCTTCGCGTTGAGGTAGTCGAACGCGGCCTGGTCGGCCTCGTGGTCCATGTACGGCTCCATCGTGAGGGCCTTGTCCTTGGCAAGGCAGACGTCCACGCAGTTGCCGCAGCCGGTACAGTCGGCGACGGACACGGCGAGGACATATTTGTAATCCTTGAGGTTGGCCTTGCCGTCGACGGCCTTGATGCCCTGGGCGGCGGCAGCGGCTGCCTCTTCATCCGTGAGCAGGAACGGCCGGATGGCGGCGTGTGGGCAGACGAAGGCGCAGGTGTTGCACTGGATACACTTCTCGCCGTCCCAGACGGGCACGGTCACGGCGACGCCGCGCTTCTCGTAAGCGGCGGTGCCGTTCGGCATGGTGCCGTCCTGGTAAGGGAGGAAGGCGCTCACCGGGAGGGTGTCGCCGGCCTGGGCGTTGACCACGTCTGCGATCTCCTTGACGAACGGGGTCGCGAGGCGGCCGGCGTTCGGGTTCGTGAACTTGGCGTTGATCTTGGCCCAGTCGGCGGGGACGTGCACCTGGGTGTACTCGCCGCCGCGGTCGATGGCCGCGTAGTTCATGTTGACGACGTTCTCGCCCTTCTTGCCGTAGGACTTCAGGGCGGCGTCCTTCATGTACTTGATCGCATCCTCCACCGGGATGATGCCGGTGATGCGGAAGAAGGCGCTCTGGAGGATCGTGTTGGTCCTGCCGCCGAGGCCGATCTCACGGGCGATCTTGGTGGCGTTGATGATGTAGAGCTTGATGTTCTTGCGCCCGATGACGGCCTTGACGGCGTCCGGGATGCGCTTGATCGTCTCCTCCTCGTCCCACAGGGAGTTGAGTAGCAGGCTGCCGCCCTCCTTGATGCCCTTCAGGACGTCGTACTTCTCGAGGTAGGACGGGACGTGGCAGGCCACGAAATCCGGGGTGCCCACGAGGTACGGGGCCTTGATCGGCTTCTTGCCGAAGCGGAGGTGCGAGCAGGTGTAGCCGCCGGACTTCTTGGAGTCGTAGTCGAAATAGGCCTGGCTGTAGAGGTCGGTGTGCGTGCCGATGATCTTGATCGTGTTCTTGTTGGCGCCGACGGTGCCGTCGGAGCCGAGGCCGTAGAACTTGCACTCGGTGGTGCCCTTCTTGACGATGGAGACCTCGCCCTTGGTCGGGAGGCTCTTGAAGGTCACGTCGTCCACGATGCCGATGGTGAAGTCGGCCTTGGGGGCCTTGCGCTCCAGGTTGTCGTACACGGCGATGATCTGGGCGGGGGTGGTGTCCTTGGAGGAGAGTCCGTAGCGGCCGCCGATCACCAGCGGGGCGTTCTCCTTGCCCTGGAAGATGGCGCGGACGTCGAGGTACAGCGGCTCGCCGGGGGCGCCGGGCTCCTTGGTGCGGTCGAGCACCGCGATCTTCTTGACGGTCTTGGGGATGACCTTGAGGAAGTACTTCTCGGAGAACGGGCGGTAGAGGTGCACCGTCACGACGCCGTACTTGCGGCCGTGCTCGGCGAGGTAGTCGATGGTCTCCTTGATGGTCTCGGTGACGGAGCCCATGGCGACGATGACGCACTCGGCGTCCTTGGCGCCGTAGTACTCGAAGGGACGGTAGGTGCGGCCGGTCAGCTCGCCGATCTCGCCCATGTAGCGGGCCACGATGTCCGGGACGGCCTCATAGACCTGGTTGCGGGACTCGACGGCCTGGAAGTACACGTCGCCGTTCTGCGCGGTGCCGCGGGTCACGGGGGCTTCCGGGTTCAGCGCGCGGGCGCGGAAATTCTCGAGGGCCTTCTCGCTGACCATCTTCTTCAGCTCGGCCTCGTCGATGGCCTCGATCTTCTGGATCTCGTGGGAGGTGCGGAAGCCGTCGAAGAAGTGCAGGAACGGCACGGAGGACTTGATGGCGGACAGGTGCGCCACCGCGGCGATGTCCTGGGCCTCCTGGACGGAACCGGAGGCGAGCATCGCGAAACCGGTCTGGCGGCAGGCCATCACGTCCTGGTGGTCGCCGAAGATGGAGAGGGCGTGCGAGGCAAGCGCACGGGCGGACACGTGGAAGACGGCCGGGAGCATCTCGCCGGCGATCTTGTACATATTCGGAATCATCAACAGGAGACCCTGGGAGGCGGTGTAGGTGGTCGTCAGCGCACCGGCCTGCAGGGAGCCGTGCACGGCGCCGGCGGCGCCTGCCTCGCTCTGCATCTCGGTGACCTTGACGGTCTCGCCCCAGAGGTTCTTTTTGCCGTGGGCAGCCCATTCGTCCACATTCTCCGCCATGGTGGAGGACGGCGTGATCGGGTAGATGGCAGCGTGCTCGCTGAACAGGTAAGCGATGTTCGAGGCGGCCTGGTTGCCATCACAGGTGATGAATTTCTTTTCTTTTGCCATAGTGTGTGTAGAGATAGTTTTAGTATGTTGTTGTCGTTGAATCCTGCTATTTTGACATAAACATACAAATATACAAAAGAATTCCGGATTATTCTCTTCTCAAAAGAACAACCCGGAACATTATTTTATTTCCTGCCGGCAAGGTATTATTTCAGGAGGTCGTGCGCGCCGAGCATGGCGGCCGGATTGAGGGCCGCGTCGAGCTTCTCGCGGGTCATGATGCCCTCCTCGAGCACGATGTCGTAGACGCTGCGGCCGGTCTCCAGGGCCTTCTTCGCGATCTTGGTGCTGGCCTTGTAGCCGATGTACGGGTTGAGCGCGGTGACGATGCCGATGGAGTTGAGGACGGTCTCGCGGTTGTGTTCGGCATTGACCGTGATGCCCTCGATGCACTTGGTGCGCAGGATGTCGATGGCGTTGCACAGCCAGGTCACGCTCTCGAGCACGGACTGGGCGATCACGGGCTCCATGACGTTGAGCTGGAGCTGGCCGGCCTCGGCGGCGAAGGCCACGGTGGTGTCGTTGCCGATCACCTTGAAGCAGACCTGGTTGGTCATCTCCGGGATGACGGGGTTGACCTTGCCGGGCATGATGGAGGAGCCGGGAGCCATCGGCGGGAGGTTGATCTCATGCAGGCCGCAGCGCGGGCCGGAAGCCATCAGGCGCAGGTCGTTGCAGATCTTGGAGAGCTTGATGGCGAGCCGCTTGAGCGCAGCGGAATAGCTGACGTACGCGCCCGTGTCCGGGGTCGCCTCGACGAGGTCGGAGGCCTTGGTGAAATCGTCCCCGCTGAATTCCGACAGCTTGCGGGTGCAGAGCTCCGCGAAGCCCGGCACGGCGTTGAGGCCGGTGCCGATGGCGGTGCCGCCCATGTTGATCTCGCGCAGGAGCACGGCGTTGCGCTCCAGGTTCGCGATCTCCTCCTCGAGGTTGTTGGCGTAGGCGTTGAATTCCTGTCCGGAGGTCATCGGGACGGCGTCCTGCAGCTGGGTGCGGCCCATCTTGATGTAGTCCTTGAACTCGATGCCCTTGGCGCGGAACGCGGCGATGAGGGCCTGCAGGCTGGCGACCAGGTGCTTGTTCATGCGCACGAAGGTGTAGCGGAAGGCGGTCGGGTAGGCGTCGTTGGTGGACTGGGCGCAGTTGACGTGGTCGTTGGGGGAGCAGAACTGGTATTCGCCCTTCTTGTGCCCCAGCAGCTCCAGGGCGCGGTTGGCAATCACCTCGTTGGCGTTCATGTTGACGGAGGTGCCGGCGCCGCCCTGGATCATGTCCACGGGGAACTGGTCGAGGAAGCGTCCGTCCACGATCTCGCAGCAGGCGGCGATGATGGCGTCCGCGATCGTCTTGTCGAGTACGCCGAGTTCGGCGTTGGCGCTGGCCGCGGCCATCTTGACGTACGCGATGGCGACCACGTATTCGGGGTAGTCGCACATGTGCGTGGTGGAAATCCTGTAATTGTTGAGGGCGCGCTGGGTCTGCACGCCGTAATAGGCCTCCGCGGGTACTTTGAGCTCGCCGAGGAGGTCGCTTTCGATGCGGAACATCTGGTCGGACATGGTATTGTTTTTAAGTGTCGGTTGAAATGGTCCCGCAAAGGTACGCGCGAATTCCGGATTTCGCAAAAAATAAGCTATCTTTGATGTGTCCATGAAGATCGTGTGCGACAGCAAGGTCCCGTTCCTGCGGGGGGTGTTCGAGCCCTTCGCGGAGGTGCTGTACCTGCCGGGCGGGCAGACGTCGCCGGCGGACGTGCGAGACGCGGACGCCCTCATCACCCGCACCCGCACCCGCTGCGACGCCGCCCTGCTGGCCGGCTCTTCCGTGAGGGTGATCGCTTCCGCGACCATCGGTTACGACCACATCGACACGGCCTGGTGCGACGCGCACGGCATCCGCTGGGCCAACGCCCCCGGCTGCAACGCCGGCTCGGTGGAGCAGTACGTCGCCGCCGCGCTCTGCGCCCTGTCGCGCCGCGGCTTCCCGCTCGCGGGCCGCACGCTCGGCGTCGTGGGTGTGGGCCATGTCGGCTCGCGCGTGGCCCGCATGGCCGCCGCGCTGGGGATGCGGGTGCTGCTCTGCGACCCGCCCCGCGCCCGCGCCGAGTCGTCTGCCCCGGCGCAGCCGGGGGATCACTTCCTCCCGCTGGATGAAGTCATCTCCCGCAGCGACATCGTCACGCTCCACGTCCCGCTCACCCGGACGGGGGAGGACGCCACATGGCACCTCTTCGACGCCGCGCGGCTCGCCGCCATGCGGGCGGACCAGTACCTGGTCAACTCCTCCCGGGGGCCGGTCGTGGACGGCGCCGCGCTGAAGGCCGCCCTGCAGGCGGGCCGCCTCGGGGGCGCCGTGCTGGACGTCTGGGAAGACGAACCGGACCCGGACCGCGGGCTCCTCGCGCTCGCGGACATCGCCACGCCGCACATCGCCGGCTACAGCGCGGACGGCAAGGCCGCCGGCACGGCGGCGGCCGTCCGCACGGTCGCGCAGGCGCTGGGCCTGCCGCTGGAACTGTGGCGTCCCGCCGCGCTGCCCGCCCCGGCGCAGCCGCTCTCATTCACCCTCGACGGGGCGGGAAAAAACCTGTCGGAAGTCCTCTCGGACGCAATTCTTTACACGTATGATATCCTGGCGGACGACGCCGCCCTGCGCGCCGATCCAGCGCGTTTTGAGGCATTGCGGGGGGATTACCCCGTCCGGCGCGAGCCGGGGGCTTTCAGGCTGCAGCTGCAGGGAGGGACAAAAGAGATGGCGGAGCGTCTGTCCGCCCTCGGTTTCCGGATCTAGTCGTCCGATTCGCCCATGATGATGACCAGGCGGTCGCCGACCTCCAGGGGCATGCTCCCGTGGGGGACGAGGAAGCGTTCGCCGCGGCGCACCATCATCACGCGGATGCCGTGGGGCAGGCCCAGGTCGCGCAAGGTGGCTCCCCGGGCGAGATCGTCTTCGGTGACGACGTGGTCGCGCAGCATGCCCATCTCCTCGGGGACGTCCATGCCGAAGGTCTCCGCCTGGGGATCCTCGTCATAGCTGAGGCGCAGCGCCTTGGCTACGGGCCGAAGCGTGGTCCCCTGCAGGAGGAGGGAGAACAGGACGATGACGAAGACGACGTCGAAGATGTAGGCCGCTCCGTCAAGCCCTTCCACGACGGGGGAGAGGGCGAAGAGGATGGGGCCCGCGCCCTTGATGCCCACCCAGGAGGTGAACAGCTTGGAGCGGAAGGACATTTTCCGGAAGGGGAGCAGGGTGAGCAGCACGGCCGCGGGACGGGCGACGAAGATCAGGAACGCGCCGATGGCCAGGGCCGGCAGCAGGACCGGCAGCATCAGGGTCGGGCGGGCCAGCAGGCCCAGCAGCATGAACATCATCAGCTGCATCAGCCAGGCCATGCCGCCGAAGAAATTCAGCGTCTCCTTGCGGTTGGGCAGCTTGACCTTGTTGCCGATGAGGATGGCGGCGAGGTACACCGCGACCAGGCTGTTGGCGTGCAGCAGCGAGGCGGCCGCGTTGGCAAAGAGGGCGACGCTCAGGATCAGGATGGCGTTGAGCGCCCCGCCCGGCAGGCTGATCCGGCCCAGCCCAGCAGCCACTTGAAGCCGTAGCCGACGCCGACGCCGATCAGGGCGCCCAGCGCAAGCTGGAACAGCAGGATTCCCGCGCCGGTGAACGCGGCCTGCCAGTCGCTCATCTCGCCCCCGGTGATCCGGGCGAACAGATCCACCAGGATGAGGGTGAGGGAATAGGCCATCGCGTCGTTGGAGCCGGACTCCAGCTCCAGCATCGGCGCCAGGTGCTCCCGCAGGTGGAGCCGCTTGCCGTGGAGGAGCGAGAAGACGGTGGCCGAATCCGTGGAGCCCAGGATGGCGGCGAGCAGCAGGGCGCCGATCAGCGGCGTGTCCTTGCCGCCGCCGAAGGCCAGGAAGATGAACAGGCCCGTCAGCAGGAAGGTCAGGATGACGCCCAGCGTGGACAGCAGCACGCCCTGGCGGAAGACCGGCCGGGTCTCGCGCAGCGAGGTCTTGAGTCCCGCGTCGAACAGGATGAAGGTCACTGCGAAATGGCAGAGGGAGTCGGCGGTCTCGTAGGTCGCGAACTGGAATCCGAGGCCGTCCACGCCGGCCACCATGCCCAGCACCAGGAAGAGCAGCAGGGAGGGCACGCCGAAACGGGACCCGACTTTCGTGACCAGGATGGCGATGAAAATCAGGACCGAAAGGACCAGGAGCAGGCCCCCGGAGATCATCGGATCTCGAAGAGGTTCAGGAACCCGGTCATCATGAACACGCCGCGGATGTCGTCGTTGATGTCGCGGACGATGATGTGGCCTCCCTTGTCGGCCGCCGCCTTGCGCAGGGTCAGGAAGATGCGCAGGCCGGAGCTGGAGATGTAGCTCATCTCCTTGCAGTCGAGGATGATCGTCTTGTCGGCCTCTTCGATGAGGGATTGGACGTCGGCTGCGATGTCCTGGGATGCGGGGGTGTCCAGGCGCCCGACCAGGCGGGCGACCACTTTGTTGTCAGTCTTGTTGATAATCAGTTCCATATCGTGTCAAATGTATTTAATCAAGGTAAGTAGGTTCTTGCCGTCTTTCCATTCGTAGCGGACATTGTCCATAATCTGTCGGACCAGGTGGATGCCCAGGCCGCCGATCCTGCGCTGGGCGAAACCCTGGTTGGTGTCCACCTCCGGGGCGGCGGTGGGGTCGAAGGGCTGGCCTTCGTCGCTGATGGTGAAGCGCAGCGAATGGTCCCCGACCGTCGCCCGGATCTCAAGGGTCCCTTCCGTGCCGGGGGGATAGGCGTAGAGGATGACGTTGGTCACGGCCTCCTCCAGGGCGAGGTTGACGTTCATGGTCACGCCGGGCGCGAGTTGCTTCTCGTCGGCGATGCGCTGGATGAAGTCGGGCAGGAGCGAAATCTGGTGGATGTCGTTGACGAGCACCAGCCGGTGGCTGCCGCCGGAATCGCCTTCCTTGGCGAGGTAGTGGATGAACAGGAGGGTGAGGTCGTCGCTCTGCGGGGCTTCGCCCACGAACTCCTTGACCTTCACTTCGATATTCTTCAGATGATCCTGTGCGCTCTTGCGTCCGTGGAGCACCGATGCGATGCGTTCCATGCCGAATTGTTCGTGCTCCGCATTCTCCGCCTCGTTCAGGCCGTCGGTATACAGGAAGATGGCATCGTCGTAGTTCAGGTCGATTTCCTGTCCCTGGAAGGTCATGCCGCACATGATGCCCAGCGGGAGGTTGGGGACGACCTGGAGCGTCTGGATGCCGTCGGTCAGGATCATCGGCGGGTTGTGGCCGGCGTTGCAGTAGGACAGGTGGCCGGTGACGAGATCCAGCACGCCGCAGAAGAAGGTCACGAACATGTTGTTCTCGTTCATGTCCGCAAGGATGTCATTCATCTGCGAGACGATGCTTTGCGGGTCCGATTCATGGGCGGATACGGTGCGGAAGGTCGTGCGGGTCACGGCCATCACCAGGGAGGCCGGGACGCCCTTGCCGGAGACGTCGCCGATGCAGAAGAAGAGTTTCTCGTCGCGGATGTAGAAGTCGTAGAGGTCGCCGCCCACCTCCTTGGCGGGGATGATGGCGGCGGACATGTCCAGGTCGTTCCGCTTGGGGAAAGGCGGGAAGGTCTTGGGCACCATGGACATCTGGATGCCGCGGGCGATGTGGAGTTCGCCTTCCATCCGCTGCTTGTTCTCGTTGAGCTTCTTATATTGCAGCTGCTTGCGGGCGAATGAGCTGAGTATGAGGATGATCATGCCCAGGCCGAGGACCTGGAGGAGCAAGACGATGAAGCCAATGCGGCGGATGGACCCGAAGATGTCGCTGTCCGGTACGATGATGCACATCGACCACCCGGTCCGGTCGACCGGGGAGAAAAAGACATGGCTTTTCTGGCCCCTGAACTCCAGTTGCATGCTGCCGGACTCGCCGGAGAGCATGGACTGGTTCAGTTTCTTGAAGCTCATGCTGTCGTCCTGCTGGCCAACTACATCGTTGACGGTCGTTTCAAGGGCTGCGTCGCCCCGCGGGCTCACCATGAAGCGGCCTTCGCGGCTGATGAGTATGTTGGAAGCGTTGGGATAGATCCGCGTCCCCTGGATGAGCTCTTTGAGCCAGTCCAGGGAGATGTCGGCGGTGAGGACGGCGGCAGGAAGGCCCTTCTTGTCATGGATGGGGACGGAATAGGTCACCATCAGCATTTCGCCGCCCCCTTCATCCACGTAGGGCTCGGACCAGTAGCCTTTGCCCGTTTCGAGGGGCTTGGTGAACCATTCCTGAGAAGGATAATCGTATTCTTCCGTGGCCAGCGAGCGGAAGATCAGGCTGTCTGAGCCATCCCTATAGACGTAGGGAGAATAGAGCGGCAGGCTGCTGATGTAGCCGGGGACGAGGGCGACGGTGGAGCCGACCGTGACGGGATTGTCCTCCACGAGCCGCTGGCTCACGCGCGGAATGCTGTCCGGGACTTCCAGGCACCATTCCGCAATCCATTCACTGTTGTGAACGGCGGATTCGGTCTGGTTGATCACATCCGAAATCTGGCTGCGCGCGGCCTCCAGCTGGGCCTGGGCCCGCATGGCCGCCTCTTCGTGTATGCCTTTCTGGGAGAAGTAGTACTGGACGAGCGAGGAGGCTTCCAGGGCAAGTGCGGCCACGACGACGAGCATCAGGCCCTCGAGGGCCGAACGCTTGATGATGTTGAGGTTGATAATCTTGTCTTTCCGTTTCATAATACGGATTTGAGGGCGGCACGGAATTCAGGCATCGGGCATTTGGTGTCGCGTTCGATGATGAGGGTCTTGAGGCCGGCGTAGGGGAGGATCTCCTCCTCGATGTCGGCGAGCGGGCGGTCCGCCCCGAAGTAGCAGGGGGCGAAGCGGCGCCAGAACTCCGTGGAGAGGGACTTGGGCATGTGGAAGGTCTCCCGGATGAAGGCTTCGTCGCTGAGGCAGCAGCACAGATAGACCATGGCCACGTCGAAGCGGGGATGCCCGTAGCTGAAGTCGCCCAGGTCGATGAAATAGCGCTTGTCGCCCACGAAGATGGCGTTGCTGTACTGGAGGTCGCCGTGGATGGCGGTGTCCCGGTCGGGCGTGTCGGCGATGAAGCGGCCGATGCGGTCCTTCTCTGCGGGGGTGAAGAAGGGATTCTCCTCCAGCAGCCGGCAGTAGCGGTCCTTGACGTTCTCGAACAGCGACGTGTCCACGTGCGTGGCATGCAGCTGCAGGCACATTTCGGCGAACTCGGCGGCGTACCGGCCCACCTCCTCCGGGTTGTCCGCGGTGGCGCGGGAATAGGATTTCTTGCCTACGATGCGGCGGAAGCGGATGCCGTAGCGCCCGTCTTCCGTGACGACGTATTCGCCGGGCTCCGGCGAAGGGATGCCGAGGTCATAGACCTTGCGGGCCAGCTTCATCTCGTCCAGCGGCTGCTGGATCTTGCCCGGGAAATAGAGTTTGAGCATCACCGACGGGTCGGTCTTGTGGTCGTAGCTCTCTCCGTTGGCGCCGCCGCCGGAAAGAACGTAGTCGCTGAGGGATATCTTGACGGGTTCCATTATGCAAAGACTTGGTTGATGAGCTGTTCGAATTCCCGGAAGGCGAAGGTGCCTTCCAGCTCCCGCAGGGCGTCGGCGAGGCCCCTGTAGTGCCACTCGTGGTCTTTGGGGTCCTTGGTGTGGAAGATGTTCCAGAGCGCGTCCCCCTGCACGGCGTAGTCGCGGGCGATGGCGCGCATGTTCGAGAGCTTGTCTCCCAGGGCGACCATCTTGGCCTCGCGGGAAGCGCGGCCGAGCCGGTCGATGGCAGCCTGTTTTCTGGTATGCCAGCTCGCTTCCTCCGGGATCCCTTCTTCGAAGCGGTCGCTCTCTTCCTCCACGAGCCTCGCCACGCGCTCGCCGAATTCGGCACGCAGGCGCTCCACGGTCACGTCCGTGTCCTCCACGGTGTCGTGGAGCGCGGCGGCCGCGAGCAGTTCCTGGTCCGCCGTCATGGTGGATACGATGGCGACGGCCTCCATGGGATGGACGATGTAGGGGAAACCCTTGCCGCGGCGTTCCGTGCCGGCATGGGCGTGGACCGCGAAGATGATCGCACGGTCCAGCAGCTGGGTGTCTAGCGGTTTGTTTGCCATATGCTATTGGTTCATGAAAGGCAGGTCCTTGCTCTGCTCCACCAGGAAGTTGGCCATCATTTCGTTGGCCTCGGAAGGACCGTTGAGGGCGTCGAGCATCAGCTTAAGCCCGGCGCGGCCGCCGCCGTTCTTCAGGATGAAGGCCGTGCAGAGGTTCTGGGGTGCGAGCGAGGAGGAGATGATGTCGAGGTCCGTGAGCCCGATCTGGAAGCAGGCGATCTGGTAGGCCGCCTCGGAGTAGTCCTTGATGAGGGCGTCGATGTCGCCGAGCGTCTGGAAGCGCATGGCCTTGAACACCGCCAGGAAGCCCGACAGGTCCACGTCCTGGATCTCCGCCTGGTTGATGGCGGCGATCCGGCGGTTGAGGGGACGGAAGGGCTGGATCTCCATGTAGCTGTGGAAGGAGTCGCCGTCCAGGGGGACCTCCTTGAGATTGCCGGAGGCCACCAGGTTCTGCACCTGCCGGCGGTAGTCGGACAGCTCGTGGCGGATGCGGCTGAACTCGTCGTCGACCAGCTCGAGCATGCCGGCGAGCCGGCTCATGTTGCGCAGGTACACCTTCGGGACCTCGACCCCGCTCTTGTAGCCGGTGTCGTGGTTCATGTTGGCCCAGGCATGCTGCAGGACGGTGCGCATCTGCACCTCGAAGCGGATCTTGTTGACTTCCGGATGCTCCGGGTCGGTGTAGGCGTGCTCCGGGATGCGGCAGATGTAGTGCAGGGACAGGTAGCCGAAGGCGTCGATGTCGTGGGCCTTGCGCTTGTCGATGGAGTTCTCCCAGTCGATCTCGAACAGGCGCTCCAGCACGGACGCCACCTTGTCCACGTCGTCGATGTAGAAGGTGATCACGCGGATTCCCACGAGGTCCGTGATGTCGAAGATGTCGCGGTACTTGCCGCCTTTGAGCTTCAGCTTGCCCGCCAGGGATCCCTCTTCCTTCACGCGGTGTTCCAGGGCCGCCACGATGATGCCGGCTTCGGCGAAGAATTCTTTCAGCTTCTCCGGGATGACCCGGTCGATTTCCGAGTAGATCGGCAGCAGGCTGCGGTACTGCGCAAGGAGTTCCTGTGCGTGTGGGTCCAGGGAGGCGGTGACGTTGGTCATGTGTGGTCGGTTCGGTTTAATTCCTCAAATGTAGCATTTATTGGCGGAAAAACCAAACCGGCCCCGACGTGAAGACGCCTACAGGACGGTCACTTCCACGCCGGCGGCGCCGCTGATGCGCTTCACGAGGCCCTGCAAGACCGTGCCGGGGCCGAGCTCGCGGAACTCCGTGGCGCCGTCCGCCAGCATGTTCTTGACGGACTGGGTCCAGCGGACCGGGGAGGTGAGCTGCTGCAGGAGGTTGTCCTTGATGCGCTGCGGGTCCGTCTCCGGCAGGGCGGTGACGTTCTGGTAGATGGGGCAGCGCGGGGTGCGGACGTCCGTCTTCTCGATGGCCTTCGCCAGCTCCACGCGGGCGGGCTCCATGAGCGGGGAATGGAAGGCGCCGCCGACGCTCAGCGGCAGGGCGCGCTTCGCCCCGGCCTCTTTCAAGGCCGCGCAGGCGCGCTCCACGGCTTCTTTCTCGCCGGAGATGACCACCTGCCCGTCGCAGTTGTAGTTGGCGGGAATCACCAGGCCCTCGACGCCGGCGCAGACCTCCTCGACCTTCTCATCGGGGAGCGCGATCACGGCCGCCATGCCGCCGGGCACCTTCTCGCAGCATTTCTGCATTTCGGTGGCGCGCACGGACACGAGGCGCAGGGCGTCCTCGAAGTCCACGGCGCCGGCCGCCACGAGGGCGGAGAACTCACCCAGCGAGTGGCCGCCGACCATGTCGGGGGCGGGGAGCCCTTCGGTGCAGAGCGCCTTCACGACGGAGTGCAGGAAGATGGCCGGCTGGGTCACCTTCGTGGCGCGAAGGTCCTCGTCGGTGCCTTCGAACATGATGTCGGTGAGGCGGAAGCCGAGGATTTCGTTGGCGCGCTCCATCATTTCGCGGGCCTTTGCGCTGCTTTCATACAGGTCTTTTCCCATGCCCGGGAACTGGGACCCCTGTCCGGGGAATACGTATGCTCTTTTCATATCAAAAATCATTTATGGTTTGCGGCGCAAATTTACAAAAAATCAGTATATTTGCAGTCCGTTTACGGGATGCCCCTGTAGTTTAATGGATAAAATTTCGGATTCCGGTTCCGACGATAGGCGTTCGATTCGCCTCGGGGGTACGAAAAAGCAGCCTGCATGCCGCAGGCTGCTTTTTCGTACCCGGTTCCCTCGATTCAGCGGGGGAGGGATCCCCCGCGTCCCCCTCGGTCGGCCTGCGGCCTCCGAATCCCCGTTTCGGCGCCGGGTTTTCTTGTAGAGTGCGGTTGCCGGGAGCAAATAGGCCCTCCAGCGCTCCCGGGGTAGTCCGGGTCTGCCATCTCATAACTTACAAGAAAGGCTTTGTCTTCGGGTGTCATCAAAGTCATTGTCAATCTTGACAGGAACTCGTGCCAAGTGTTTCCTGCGTCCTTGTCATCCGGATGTGCGGAATCCCGTCCAGCACGAACGGTTCCGAGGACTGTCGGAAGCCCACCTGCTCATAAAAGCCCTTAGCGTATTCCTGCGCTTCGATGTCGATCCGCGTCTCCGTCCTTTAGCCATAGATGAATGGCCGGCTGGTCGTCGTAATCCATATCCTGATAGACGCAGTTCTGCTCCACGACAAAGACTTCGCTGCGTATCCGCAGCAAGTCATACAACTCCGCCGTGGTCAATTCCGGAAAAAACTTCTTATACAGTTTCAGTTGATCCTTCATGTCCCCAAAAAAACAAAAATGCGGATTCCAGAAATCCTTCCCCGATCCCCTTTCCCAAATCCGCCCGGATTATTCTTCGGGCAGATTGCCCTTCCGGATCTGCTCCCGGATGATGCCGTCGGTCACTTCAAACAGGGCTTCCGATCCGATCCTGGTCTGGCGCTGGCGGCCATATACCTGCTTGGCTGTAACACCGTGTGCCTTCCAGTCCGCTCCGTCATTGCTGTTGTTGAGCAGAAGCGGCTGGAGGTTGTCCAGCGAGTGGGCGAAGCGGGCCTCCGGGCTGGACCAGTCCTCGAACTCGTCGAAAAGCGCCGTCAGTTCCGCCCGCTGGGCCTCCGGCAGCAAGGAGAAAATCCGCTCCTTGGCGGCATCCTCGCGCGCTTTCTGCGTCTTGAGCCCCTCGGGATCGTAGGCGTAGGTGTCGCCGGCGTCGATTTCCACGATGTCGTGGATCAGGCACATCATCATTACCCGACCCACATCCAGCGGCTCGTTGGCATAGTCTTTTAGCAGCCAGGCCATGATGGCCATGTGCCAAGCGTGTTCCGCGTCATTCTCCGCCCGTCCGCCTCCGGACAGGTGCGTCTGCCGGAAGATATTCTTTTCCTTGTCAATCTCGAGAATGAAATCCAACTGCCGTTTCAAACGTTCCTCCATTTTTCTTGCCTTCTAAATTATATGCGAAGATAACCATTTTCCGGGAAAGGTTCGTATCTTTGGGTGATGTTTGACGAGCTGCTGAAATATGATCTGGGGGCGGGCGTGGAGGCGTTCTCCGCGAGGAGGAATGCCGAACTGCCGTATCCCGTGATCCAGGGACGGCAGGTCCACGGCAGCAAGGTGGCCGTCGTCGACAGGCCCGACCTGACCCGCGAGGAGCTCGACGGGTACGACGCCTTCGTGACCCGGCTTCCGGGCGTGGCCATCGGCGTCCGGACGGCGGACTGCGTCCCCGTACTGTTGTACGACCCGGTGAAGCGCGTCGTGGCGGCCGTCCACGCCGGGTGGAAGGGGACCGTGCTGCACATTTCCCGGAAGACAGTAGGCGTGATGGCGCGGCAGTTCGGCTGCGAGCCCGGGGACCTGCGCGCGGTGATCGGCCCCGGCATAGGCCCGGACAGTTTTCAGGTGGGCGAGGAGGTGGCCGGACACTTCAAGGACGCCGGCTTCCCCGTCGAGCTGGTCTGGTCCTTCCGGGGGCCGGAAGACGGCACGCCCATGTCCGGCGGACACCACATCGACCTCTTCGAGGCCAACCGCTGGCTGCTGGAGGAGGCGGGCGTCCCGGGCCGGAACATCCGGCTCGCCGGGATCGACACCTACACGGACGCATCCTTCTTCTCCGCCCGGCGGGAAGGCATCCAGTGCGGCCGCATCATCAACGCCATCAGGCTGATTTAGCGGCCATCCTGTACACCTTTCCAATTATTATTGTTACATTTGCCGTTGTAAACCAACTGTTTGATATGAAAAAGTTCTTTTATCTCGCCATTGCGGCGATGGCCTGCATCGCCTTGTTCGCTTCCTGTGAACGGGAAGATACCAACCATACCGGGGATGACTCCGGCAACCTGTACGGCGCCTGGACACTCACCACGAAGACCACGGTCACCCGGGCTTCGGACGGAAGCACGGCGTCCAAAGAGGAGGATTACACCCCGCACCATTTCTATCTGGTCCTGAGCGAATTCCCTTTCCCGCACGCCATCGCCAAGAAGGGGAGCCTGACGGCCCTCGACCTCGATGACGTGGATGTCGACGCCGTCGGCTTCGCCTACGACGCCGCGTCCAAGACTTTGACCTTCAAGAAGACCCTCTGGCTCTCGGATGATCTCCTGACGTACAACATGCTCCTCAGCGGCGCCTTCAACGTGACGGAACTGGGCAAGAACAAACTCGTCATCCAGCAGACCGCGAGTAGCCTGACGACGGTCTATTCCTACCGGAAAGAAAAAACGGAATAACCGACCGACTTGACCCGGATCCAGTACACCGGCAATAATTACGACGAACTGAAGCGGCTGCTCGGCGACCGCCTCCTCGCGCCCTACGACTGCATGGGCTTCTCGATGCTGTCCCTGATGACGGAGGACGGCCCTGTCACCATCCATGAAGGCAACTTCGTCACCCTCCGTCCCGACGGGTCCGTCACCATCGACTGATTTTTCCATATGACGCTCAAAGATTATCTCAACGCCGGCGACCGGTTCGCCGCAAATTGTGGTGCAAGGCTCACCGAAGTGGCGCCAGGCTCGGCCGTTGCCATCATGGAAGTGACGCAGGCCCACCTCAACGCAGGAGGCGTCTGCCAGGGCGGCGCCATCTTCACCCTCGCCGACCTGGTGTTCGCGGCGCTGGTGAACCAGAGCGGGTATCTCACGTTCTCCATCAATTCGACCATCTATTACCACGTGTCGGCTAAGGAAGGAGATACGCTCCGGGCGGAAGGGCGCCTTTGCTGCGACCACCACCGCATTCCTTCGGTGGAAGTGGCGGTTATGAACCAGGACGGCGTCCGCATCGCCACCTTCACCGGCCAGGCGTACGCCAGCCGCAACCCCATCTCTCTTGACTGACATCCGATCAGGTAGCTTCGGGGCATAAGAAACATGACGGAGTAAAAAACGAAAATATGAAAGTATCTCTCTTCCTCTCTGTCGCCATGCTGTCCGCACTGGCGGTTTCCTGCCGGAACGGCGGGGCACCCATCGAGATCGAAAACCGGACGTTTGAAGACGAAGCCGCATACGTCACCACCGGGCTGGATGTGGACCTCCCGGCCGCGAAAGGGGCGGTCGCGACGGCGATCCGCGCCAAGCTCGCGGAGATCCTCTATCAGGACATCTGCAATGTCAGCCGGACGGGTGACGAGCCCGATTTCGAACCGTTCGCGGGCGATGCCGCCGACACACAGGCCCTGATGGACTACTATGGGGAGCAGCTGACGGCGGCGCTCGCCGCGGCGTCGGACTACGAGTACGCCGAACGCATCGAAGGCATCATGGAGGCCGAGACGCTTTCCGACAGCGAGAAAGCGGATTATGTCAGGAATATCGGCAAGTGGGCCTTCGACTACAGCCTCAAGAAGGTCGGAGAGACCGACCGCTGCATCGTCTTCAAGTCTGAATACTATGTCAATTACGGCGGTACGCACGGCGGTATCCTCGGCGCGGGTCCGCTGACGTTCAGCAAGCGGGACGGACGGCTCGTCGGCGATTTCTTCCAGCCCGGCAGCGCGGCCCGGATGCAGCCGCTGCTCCGCGAAGGGCTGCGGGAGTATTTCGGCCCGCGCATGGACGGTACGGGCGTGGACGACCTGGATGTCTTCCTCAGCCTGCCTGAAGGAGGAGCGGTCCCGCTTCCCAAGTGGGCGCCCCAGCCGGTCGCAGACAGCCTGCATTTCGTTTATCAGCAGTATGAGATCGCGCCTTATGCCGCCGGGATGCCGGAATTCTCGCTGCCCGTCGGACAGCTGAAGGATTTCCTGACGGATGACGCCGCCAAGATTCTTTTCTAGACCGTCCTCATGGCTCCGGGAGTGTCAGGATCATCTGGACGACCTCGTTGTAATTGGCCGTGCCGGTGCGGATGCGGTTGCCCTTGAGGAAGAGGTTGTAGCCCCAGCCCTGGATCTTGCCCAGGAAAGGGGAGTAGCGTTCGTTCCAGTAGTCCTGCTCCTGCCGCAGCACGTCCAGGACCTCCGGGCGGAGCGTCTGTGTCCATTCTTTGTAATCGGCTTCGGGAAGGGCCGTGCGGGCGTTCCGCAGTACGTAAGGCAGCAGGGACTGGAGGGCGGCGTAGCGGATCTGCGGGTCGGACGAGGCCCTGCAGGCGCGGTAGCCCCAGTAGTTGGCCTCCGCCTCGTTGCTCACGCCCAGCAGGTGCGACAGCTCGTGGGCGTAGACGAGGGGGTACTGCCGCGCCGGGATCTCCTCGTTGAGCTGGATCTCGCTGCAGAACGGGCCGACGAAGCCGCTCACCCCGACGGCGGAATACAGGCGGTTGAACAGCAGCCGCTTGGGCTTCTGCCAGCGCTCCGGCTTCGCGAGTCCCCATTGTGCGGGAAGCTGCGTGTAGAACTGCTTGACCTCCTGTTCCAGCCGTACTTTGTCCAGCTCCCCGAAAGGCTGGTACGCGTCGTTGAGCTCCTGCGCGAAACCGTCCAGGAACTGCCGGAAGCGCTGCGGTTCGAAGCGCTCCGGCTGCCTGCCGGCGCGGTCGTAGATGCTGCTGCGGAAATAGTTGATGCCCCAGCCGGCATAGAACCAGACCGTGAACCAGAGCAGCAGGCTGACCAGCGCCGCCCAGCGCTTCTTCAGGAAGACCAGGTACACGAGCGCCAGGGCGCAGGCCCCGACCACGGCCCATTCGTCCACCGAGACAGGCAGGCGGGCGCTCAGCCAGGACATGGCGCCCGACCAGACCGGGTAGAAGTGCAGCGCGTACCAGTCCGCCCAGCCCGTCCGGGCGCGGCACACCAGCACCACGCCGAGCAGCAGCGCTGCGACCAGCGCCGAACGGAGATGCCTGCGGGTGGAAGGGGTCATGGTTTGTCCGGAATTTGCCATTCACAAAAATAAGCATTTTTTCGACAGCTGCCGCTCCGCCCGTTCCGGGACTTGGCAGGTTGGGCCGGATTGTGTATCTTTGCTACGTGAATAGATTCGAGATCCTGCGTCCTGCCGCCGGCCAGACTTTTTCCGAAGCCCTGTCTTCCCTGCTTGCCGGTATGGGCCGGTTCTTCAGCGCCGAAGCTGCCGAAGGCCGGAACCCTGTCTTTATCCGTTTTTTCCTGAGCGATGCGCAGAACCAGGCCGCGGCCCTGCGGACGGTCCTGGACGGATGGTTCGCAGCGATGCCGTCGCGTCCGGCCGTTTCCGTCGTGGAGCAGCCGCCGCTGGACGGCAGCCGCATCGCCGCGCTGGTGCAGACCTCATCGGATAAGCCGGCATTCCTTTTCCATAGCCTGCGCCTGTCCGAAGAGGAGGCGGCCGGAAAGGACTCCTACGCACAGTCCCGGCTGCTCTTCGCCCGCTATCTGGACATCATCCGGCCGCTCGGGCTGGAATTGAAGACCCACTGCGTGCGGACCTGGATCTACGTCCGTGACATCGATTCCAATTATGCCGGTCTCGTGAGGGCGCGCAACGACGTGTTTGCCGAAGAGGGCCTCAGCCACGACACGCACTATATCGCGTCCACCGGCATCGGCGGCGCCACGGAAGGCCGCCACGCCGTCGTGGGCATCGATTTCCTGACCCGCCCCGATATCCGCGAAGCGGACAAGACCTACTTGAAAGCCCTGTCGCATCTCAGCCCCACGCATGATTACGGCGTGGCCTTCGAACGGGGCGTACGGCTCTCCGGCGGCCGCATCTTCATCAGCGGGACGGCGAGCATCGACAAGTTCGGGAAGGTCCTCCACGAAGGGGATGTCCTCGCCCAGGCCGGCCGCTTGCTGGAGAACATCTCCGAACTGCTGCGCGAGGGAGCCTCCGGCCTGGACCGGGTCCCGTATTTCATCATTTACCTGCGTGACATCTCTGACTGCGCGATCGTGGACGCCTATATGCGGGAGCGTTTCCCCGATGTCCCGCGCATCCTCCTCGAGGCGCGCGTCTGCCGCCCTTCCTGGCTGATAGAGATGGAGTGCGAAGTCGCGCCTGACATTTGTCTTTCGTGAAAATAATGCTATTTTTGCCCTGATGGAAAATCTGGATCGTCTCAGAAAAGAAATCGATGCCGTGGATGAACGGATGACCGCCTTGTTCGAGCAGCGGATGGCGCTGGTGCGCGACGTTGTCGCCTACAAGACGGCGCACGGCCTGTCGATCGCGGATCCGTCGCGGGAAGAGGATGTCATCCGGCGCAATGTCGCCCGCATCGCCGACCGTGACATCCGGGAATATTATGTCAGCTTCCAGCAGGAGGTCATGCAGCTTTCGCGCGACTGGCAGCGCCGGTTGAGCAAAGGGCTGAAAGTGGCCTACAGCGGTGTGCCCGGCGCTTTCGCCTACATCGCCGCCGGACGCCTGTATCCGGGTGCCGAGCGGGTCGCCTATGTGGATTTCGAGGAGGCCTACCGCGCCTGTGAGCGGGGGGAGGCGGACGTGGCGGTGCTCCCGTTCGAAAACAGTTCCGTGGGCGAGGTGTCGACCGTGGCGGACCTGATGTTCTCCGGTTCGCTGTATGTCAACCAGGTGATCGAAGTGGAGGTGGAGCAGAACCTGCTGGGCCTGCCCGGGGCGGACAAGTCGAAGATCCGCAAGGTCTTCAGCCACCCCCAGGCGCTCTCGCAGTGCGCCGACTATATCCACGAGAACGGCATGGAGGCCATCGGCCTGTCCAATACGGCCGCGGCCGCCAAGCAGGTCGCAGAAATGCAGGATCCCGCCTGCGCCGCCATCGGCACGGCCGAGGCCGCGGCGCTCTACGGACTCGAGATCCTCGTGCCCCGGGTCAATTCCAGCCGCATGAACACCACCCGTTTCGCGGCGTTCTCGCGCATGCTCCGGCTGGACACGGAGAACAAGGGCAAGATGGGCAAGCATTTCATGCTGATGTACACGGTCAAGAACGAAGCCGGCGCCCTGGCGCAGACGCTCAACATCATCGGCGCCCACAATTTCAATATGTGCAATCTCCGCAGCCGCCCCATGAAGGAGCTCCTGTGGAACTATTATTTCTTTGTCGAGCTGGACGGCGACGTGGCGACGGACGAGGGGAGCAGCCTGCTGCAGGAGCTCGCCCCGCTGTGCGACCGCCTCAAGCTCGTCGGATCCTTCTATACCCGATAGCCATGAAGAATTCGATAGGCAGCAGCGTGATCCTGACGGTCTGGGGCGAGAGCCACGGACCCGCCGTCGGCGTGGTGCTGGACGGCCTCTGCCCGGGCTTGCCGGTGGATGAGGCCGATATCGCGGAGCAGCTCGCCCGCCGCCGTCCGGCCGGTCCGGCCGACACGGCGCGCGTGGAGCCGGACCGCTTCCAGCTGCTCAGCGGCGTGTACCGGGGCCGGACCACGGGCGCTCCGCTCACCATCCTGATTCCGAACGAGAATGTCCGCAGCGCGGACTATGCGGCCCTGGAGCGGCTCGCGCGGCCTTCGCACGCGGACTTCAGCGCCCAGATGAAATACCACGGCTGGCAGGATCCCCGGGGCGGCGGCCATTTCTCCGGCCGCGTCACGGCCGGGATCGTGGCCGCCGGCGCCATCTGCCGCCGGGCCCTGGAGGGCAAAGGCATCCGCCTCGCGACGCACATCCTGCGCATCGGGGCGGTGGAGGACGCTCCTTTCACGGACGTGGCCTCCGAGATCGACCGCATCGAGGCGAAGCGCTTCCCCCTGATCCTGGACCTGGAGGAGCAGGCGGAGGCGGCCGTGCTGGCCGCGAAAGCGGAGCAGGATTCGCTCGGCGGCGTGATCCAGACCGGCATCTGCGGCCTGCCCGCCGGGCTGGGGGAGCCCTGGTTCGATTCGCTCGAAGGGGTGCTCGCCCGGGCGGCTTTCGCCGTCGGCGGGGTCAAGGGCATCGAGTTCGGCGACGGTTTCGGCCTCTGCGCACTGCGCGGCTCGCAGGCCAACGATCCCTTCCGCATGCGGGACGGGCGCGTGGTCACGGCCACCAACCGCAGCGGCGGCATCAACGGCGGCATCACCAACGGGATGCCCGTCGTGTTCAACCTTGCGGTCAAACCCACGCCTTCCATCGCCCGTCCGCAGCAGACGGTGGATTTCCTCGAAGGGAAGGATGCGGAGCTCGCTCTCACCGGCCGCCACGACCCGGCCATCGTCCGCCGGATCTGCCCGGTCGTGACCGCCCTGACCGCCGTGGTGCTGTGCGACCAGCTCGCGCTGCGCTTCGGGACCGATTATTTCGCACAACAGCCATGACAGGATTCATCAATTACCGGAAGGTCCTCATCGTGGGACTCGGCATGATCGGCGGCTCATACGCCCAGAAGCTCAGCGCGCTGGGCTTCGAGGTCGGCGCCCTGGCCCGCCGGCAGGAGACCCTGGATTTCGCCCTGGAGAAGGGCTGGATCGCCCACGGACGCCTGGACGTCACGCGGGAATACGTCTCGCAGTTCGACCTCGTGGTTTTCGCCCTCTATCCCAAGGCTTTCGTGGCCTGGGTGGAGAAGTACCAGGACTGCCTGAAGAGCGGGGCCGTGATCACGGACGTGACCGGCGTCAAGCGCGCCGTCGTCCCGGCGGTGCAGGGGATGCTCCGCCCGGACCTGGAGTTCGTTCCGGCGCATCCGATGGCCGGCAGCGAGCGCTCGGGCGTAGAATATGCCAACTGCGGCGTCTTCAGCGGCGCCAACTTCATCATCACTCCCACGGAGCGCAACACCCCGGAGGGGATCGAGCTCGTCCGGACCCTGGGCTGCATCCTGGGCTTCCGCCACATCGCCGTGCTCTCCCCGGAGGCGCACGACGAGATGATCGGCTTCCTGTCGCAGCTCACGCATTGCATCGCCGTGGCGCTGATGGACTGCAAGGAGTCGGAGCACCTGGCGGAGTACACGGGCGACTCGTTCCGCGACCTCACCCGCATCGCCCGGATCAACGAGAACATGTGGACGGAACTGTTCCTGGAGAACCGGGACGAGCTGCTCAGCCAGATGGACCTGTTCCTCGACAAGTTCACCCAGCTGCGCGACGCGCTGGCGTCCAGGGATGAAGACACGATGAAGGAGATGATGCGCCTGTCCAGCTACCGGCGTTCTTTCTTTGACAAAAAGTAGTGACCATGAATATGATCTTCAAACGCAAGCTTCCGATCCCCAAGGAGATCAAGGAGATGTATCCGATCTCCCCGGAAGGGGCGGAAGCCAAGCGGCGCAATGACGAGAGCATCCGCGAAGTCTTCTGCGGCCGGAGCGACAAGCTGCTGCTTGTGATCGGCCCGTGCTCGGCAGACCGCGAGGATGCGGTGATTGAATACATTTCCCGCCTGCGGGGCCTGCAGGAGCGTGTCGCGGACAAAATCGTGATCGTGCCGCGCATCTACACCAACAAGCCGCGCACCACGGGTGCGGGCTACAAGGGGATGCTCCACCAGCCCAATCCCCAGGAGCATTCCGACATGCTCCGCGGCCTGATCTCCATCCGCAAGCTGCACATGCGTGCGCTCAACGAGACCGGTTTCTCCTGCGCCGACGAGATGCTCTATCCGGAGAACCACCGTTTCCTGGACGACCTGCTGTCGTACGTGGCGGTGGGGGCCCGTTCCGTGGAGAACCAGCACCACCGCTTGACGGCGAGCGGCCTGGACATCCCGGTGGGCATGAAGAATCCGACCGGGGGAGACCTGTCCGTGATGATGAATGCGATCCGGGCTGCCCAGAGCAGCCATACCTTCATCTATCGCAACTGGGAGGTGGAGAGCAAGGGTAATCCGCTTGCGCACGCCATCCTCCGGGGCTATATGGATTCGCACGGGATCACGCATCCCAATTACCATTACGAAGACCTCTCCCGCCTGTGCGGCCTGTATGCGGAAAGCGGCCTGGCACATCCGGCCGTGCTCGTGGACACGAACCACTGCAATTCCGGCAAGCGTTACGAAGAGCAGATCCGCATCGCCAAGGAGGTGCTGCATTGTACGCGCCACAGCACGGACATCCATGCCCTGGTGAAGGGCATGATGATCGAATCCTACCTGGAGGACGGCTGCCAGAAGCCCGGCGAGGGGGTCTACGGCAAATCCATCACCGATCCCTGCCTGGGCTGGGAGAAGACCGAGCGTCTGGTGCTGGACCTGGCGGATCTCCGGGTCTAGAACAGGGCGATTATTTTCGGAAGGAAAACGATGGCGCCCACGGCCGCGGCCGCGAGGGCGCAGAGCAGCACGGCCGCGGCCGCGAGGTCCTTCACGTCGCGGATGCGTTCGTCGCGTTCCGGCTGGACCACGTCGGCAAGCCGCTCGAGGGCGGTGTTGAAGGCTTCGGCCGAAATCACCAGGCCGATGGAGAGGACGACGCCGATCCACTCCGTGGCGGAGATGCGGAAGAAGAATCCCGCGGCGACCACCAGTACCGTGATGATGCAGTGGATGCGGGCGTTGGGTTCCTGGCGCAGCATGTCGGCCATGCCGGAGAGGGCGTAGCGAAAACTGTGGCGCAGTCGTTTGGGGGTGATTTTTCCGTCCTTGCTCATGTGGTTATTTCTTCTCGTAGAGGAATCGCCTGATCTTGTGGGTTGCAGTCTTGCTGAAAGGTTCTTTCCGGATCTCGACGTCCTTAATCTTGGAGAAACGGCTGACTTTGTCGTTGACGAAGTCAAGGATGGCCTTGCGGCGTCTCTCCATGTCTTCTATGAACTTGTCCTGGCCTTCGAGGTCCCAGTCCAGCACGTTGTCGTCGAATTTCACGAGGGCGATGAGGCGCCCGTCACGCTGGATGACCAGCGACTCGCCGATGCCCTCGAAGCTGTTGATGACATGCTCGATCTCCTCGGGGTAGATGTTTTCCCCGGAGGCGCCCACGATCATGTTGCGGAGGCGTCCGCGGATGCTGAAACGGCCCCTGGCGTCCATGGCGGCCAGGTCGCCCGTGCGGAACCAGCCGTCCTGGCTGAGGACCGCCTGGGTGCGCTCGTAGTCCTTGTAGTAGCCGAGCATGACGTTGGGTCCCTTGACCGTGATCTCGCCCAGGCCGGTCTCGGGATTGACGTTTTCGAGGCGGACCTGCGCGCCGTGCGTGGCGGGGCCGGTGCCGCCGATGTGGGTCTTGTAGGGCGGCGCGGCGCAGACGAGCGGAGCCGTCTCCGTGAGCCCGTAGCCGATGCCGTAGGGGAAGCCGGCCCGGTGCAGGAAGGTCTCCACCTCGGGATCGAGCTTGGCGCCGCCGATGCCGAAGAAATGCAGGCGGCCGCCGAAAATCCCCTTGAGCTTGATGCCCACGAGCCAGGCCAGCAGGCGCGGGGCGTGCTCCTGCAGGTGGGTCAGGAATCGGCTGTTGCGGATGGTGGGGACGATGCTGGACTTGTACATCTTCTCGATGATGAGCGGCACGGAAAGCATCGTCGTGGGGCGGATCTGCTTCAGCGTCTCCTTGAGGATGGTCGGGGTGGGGACGCGGCTGAGGTAGCAGACACGCGCGCCGACGGAGAAGGGATACAGCATCCCGAGGCTCAACTCGTAGGTGTGCGCCATCGGGAGCACGGACAGGAAGACCGAGCGGCGGTTCTCCCGCTGGGCGTACCAGGAGTCGAGCACCGTCGCGCAGAAATTGCGGTGGCTCAGCATCACGCCTTTGGGCGTGCCGGTGGTGCCGGAGGTGTAGATGAGCGCCGCCAGGTCCATGGGGTTGGGCGTCGCGACGCGGCCGTCGCAGGTGAACGCGTCGTCGGCGTGCTTGATGAAGGAGAAGTCCTCGATGTCGATCACGAGGCTGAGCCGCTCCATCACCTTGTCGGAAACTTTCTTCAGCTGCCGGCGGGAGACGAACAGCGCCTTGGTCCCGGAGTGCTCCAGGATGTTGTCCACTTCGCTGGAGGACAGCTCGTTGAGCATCGGCACGGCCACCCGCCCGTAGGCGGTGCAGGCGAAGAAGGCGATGCTCCAGTGCGGCATGTTCTCAGACAGGATGCCCACCTTGTCGAAGGCCCCGACGCCGAAGTTGGACAGGATGCGCGACAGGTTGTCGCAAGCTTCCCGGAACTGGGCGTAGGTATAGGCCTGCTGCCCGTCCGTGAAGGACGCGGCGGTGCGCTTGGCGTATTTGCCGGAGGCGTAGTCATACAGGTCGGACAGGGTCCTGAAATCGTGTCGCATCAGTGGGTCAGGTATTGGTCGGGGTGGAAAGCGCCCAGGTCCATCGCTTCGTAGATGGCCTGGATGCGGCGGGTGTCCGCGGCGGCGTCGTCGGTCAGTTCGACCTTCTGCCCGCGCCCGACGCGCTTGCGCTTCCAGTCGAAGTAGCCCAGGTACACGGGAACGCCCGTCGCCTTGGCGATGAGGTGGTAGCCGCTCTTCCAGCGCCGGACGGGCTTGCGCGTGCCTTCCGGGGCGATGGCGAGGTGGAAGGTCTCCTTCTCGTTCATCTGCCGGATCAGGCTGCGCACCAGCGCGCCGGAATTGCTCCGGTCCACGGGGATGCCGCCCATGGCCTTCAAGATCCAGCCCAGGGGCGGGAAGAACAGTTCTTTCTTGACCATGCAGAGGGCGTCGCCCCCGATGGACTTGTAGTACAGGTAGGAGATGAGGAAGTCCCAGATGGTGGTGTGCGGGACGCCGAGCATGATGCACTTCTTCTCCTCGGGCAGCCCCTCGACCGCCGTCCATCCGAGCTTGCGCAGCGCCCAGCCGCAGAATTTACGCCATCCCATATCCTTTGCGTTTGCGGTATTCTTTCAGGCCTTCGCCCAGAATGTACAGGGCTCTCTCCAGTTCCGGCACCTCGAGGACGTAGGCGATGCGGGCGTGGTTGCGTCCGACGCCCGGGGTCTTGTAGAAGGAGGCGGCGGGGGTCACGAAGGTGGTGGCGCCGTCCAGGCTGAAGTCGGTGAGCATCCAGCGGGCGAAGTCCTCCGCGTCGTCCACCGGCAGCTCCACGACGGTGTAGAACGCGCCGTAGGGGGTGGGGGCGAAGACGCCGGGGATGGCGTTGAGCATCCGGACCGCGCAGTCGCGCCGGCGGATGTATTCCGCCTTGACTTCGTCGAAATAGGACTGCGGCGTGTCCAGGGCGCCGATGGCGGCGTACTGGCCGAGCACCGGCGGGCAGAGGCGGGACTGGGCGAACTTGAGCGCGGCGGCCATCACGTCCTTGTTGTGCGAGACGATGCAGCCGATGCGCGCGCCGCAGAGATTGTAGCGCTTGGACACGGAGTCCGCCAGGATGACGTTCTGCTCGCACCCGGGGATGTTCATGGCCGAGAAATGCGGCTCGTCCGTGTAGCAGAATTCGCGGTACACCTCGTCGGAGATGAGGAAGAGGTCGTGCCGGCGGCAGAAGTCGCCGATGGCGAGCATCTCGTCCTTGGTGAAGAGCTTGCCGGAAGGATTGCACGGGTTGCTGATCAGCACGGCGCGGGTCCTGGGGGTCACGCGCTTCTCGAATTCGGAGATGTCGGGGATGCGGAAACCCTCGTGGATGTCGGTCGGGACCACCGTGAGGGTGATGTCGTTCAGGAAGGCGAAGGTCTGGTAGTTCGTGTAGAAGGGCTCGACGACGAGGATCTCCTCGCCGGGGCCCGCCGCGATCTGCATGGCCACGGCGAAGGCTTCGCTGCCGGCCACGTCCACGAGCAGCTCGCCCACTTCGATGTCGATGCCGATCTTCTTGTAGTATTTGTTCACCAGGCCCTCGCGGAGCTCCATCAGACCGGCTGAATTGGTGTAGGAGAGGTGGTGCATCCCCTTGCACTTGCTGACGACGGCCTCGAAGGCGCAGTCGGGCGACTTGATATCCGGCGCGCCGACGTTGAGGTGATATACGCGGATGCCCCGTGCCTTCGCGGCATCGGAGAGGGGTACCAGTTTGCGGATGGCGGACGCAGGCATGGCCTGGGTCCTGGCGGAAATGTGCACAGGCATATTGCTACTAACGTAATTTTATTCTGACAAAAATACCTAATTATTCCAATATAGACTATATTTGTAAGGATAAAAATCACTGAAAAATGAGAAGATTCATCGCTTTTGCCGCTGCGCTCGTGTTCTCTGCGGGTCTGCTGACGGCCGCCCAGCCCGACAAAGTCGTCAGGAAGATCATCGAGCTCGGCACGACGGACAACCGCACCATGGTGCACGAGGATTTCCTGTCCAACCGCATCGGCGGGCGCATCGTGGGCTCCCATGAGCTGGAGGTCGCCGAGAAATGGGTGGCCGACCAGATGCGCTCCTGGGGCCTGGAGGTCCGCGTGCAGGAAGTCGGGCAGATCCGGGTCGGCTTCAGCCGGGGCCCCTGGTACGGCCGCAACCTGACGGACGGCGGCACGCCGCTGCACTTCGGCACCCCCGCCTACACGGCCGGCACGAAGGGCCCGACCCGCGGCCACGTGGTGATCGCCCCGAAGACGGAGCAGCAGTTCGAGCGGATGAAAGGCACGGCCAAAGGGGCCTGGGTGCTGCTGGACAGCCCTTCCCGCGGCCTCGCCCTGAGCTTCCGCGATTCGACGATGATTTCCAGGCTGATCGACGCCGGCGCGCTGGGTTTCATCCAGGGCGGTGAGCTTCCGCTCCAGATCCTGTACGACCGGGCGCACTGCTTCGACCTGACGATGGACACGCTCCCGACCGTCTGCGACATCAAGCTGGAGAAGGCGCAGTTCGACGCCATCTACCGCAGGGTCCAGGCCCGTGAGCGGGTGGAGCTGGAATTCGACATCCGCAACCATTTCTTCGAAGGCCCGGTCAAGTACCACAACATCCTGGGCATCCTGCGCGGCAGCAAATATCCCGATGAATATGTCATCAGCGGCGGCCACCTGGACGCTTACGACGGCGGCACCGGCGCCATCGACGACGGGCAGGGGACCTGCGTGACCCTGGAGTCCGCCCGCCTGCTCATGGCGGCGGGGGCCAGGCCCAAACGCAGCATCATCTTCTCCATCTGGACGGCGGAGGAGTACGGGCTGCTGGGCTCGAAATATTTTGTGGAGAACAAGACGGTCCCGCTGGAGAAGATCTCCAATTATTTCAACCGCGACGGCGGTCCGGAGGTCGCCGTGTCCGTGACGGTGCCGCCCGCCATGTATGATGATTTCGTGGAGATCTGCGCGCCCCTGGCCGACGTCAATCCGGATTTCCCCTTCGAGGTGATCCGGCGGACGGCCGCGCCGGGCCCCCGGCCCACGAGCGCCGGCGGATCGGACCACGCCTACTTCGCCATGAACGGCGTGCCGACCGTGTCGCTGGGCCTGCGTGACGTCAAGGGCTACGGCTTCAACTACCGCGACATCTGGCACACCGACCGCGACCTGTACGACCAGTGCATTCCCGAGTACATGGAGCATTCCGCCCTGGTCAACGCCGTCGTGCTGTACGGGGTCGCCAACCTCGACCACCTGCTTTCCCGCGAGGGACTTTACACCGACTGATGCACATGGAGATCATCCGCGACCAGGAATTCGGCGGCGAGCGCCCGCTGTACAACCGGCACGGCCTGCGTCTGGAGAACGTGACCATCCATCCGGGGGAGTCCTCCATCAAGGAGGGCTCCGACATCGAGGCGTATCACTGTCGGTTCGAGGGGAAGTATGTCTTCTGGTGCTGCGAGAACTTCCTCGCGGCGGACTGCCGTTTCGTGGAGAGCGCCCGTTCTTCGCTGTGGCACAGCCGCGGGATGGAGTTGCGGGACTGCCTTCAGGAGGCGCCGAAGATGTTTCGCGAAAGCGGGGACATCAGGCTCCGCCGTGTCGTGATGCCGCATGCGCAGGAGACCTTCTGGTCCTGCGACGGCATCGACATCGAGGACGTGGAGGCGCATGAAGCCGACTATATCTTCATGCACTGCAGCAACGTCAAGGTGCGCAACCTCAAGCTCTTCGGCAATTACGCCTTCCAGCATGCGCGCAACGTGGAGATTCGCGACAGCGACCTGCAGAGCAAGGACTCCCTCTGGGAGACGGAGAACGTGACGGTCTACGACTCCTTCATCAACGGGGAGTACCTGGCCTGGCATTCCAGGAATGTCCGCCTGGTGCGCTGCCGCATCGGCGGCACCCAGCCGCTCTGTTATGCCGACGGCCTGGTGCTGGAGGACTGCACCTTCGAGCCGGACGCGGACCTGGCCTTCGAGTACTCGGACGTCCGGGCGACGGTCAAGGGCCACGTGGTCTCGATCAAGAACCCGCGCTCGGGCTTCATCAAGGCCGATTCCTGCGGGGAGCTGATCCTCGACGGCAACATCAAGAAACCCGCCGACTGCGAGATCACAATCGGCGGGTAATCCTTCTTGCTTATTTATTTCTTGAAGAGCATCGGAGCCATTTCGTAGAGGCTGCGGCGCCAGGTCAGGAATTCGTGGGCCGTGCCCTCGGATACGTATCCCTTGGCGTTGTAGCCGGCTTCCTGCAGGGCCTTGGCGGCGCTGCGGATCTGGTCGGGGCCTTCCTTGCTGCCGCAGCTGACGAAGATGCCCTTGACCAGCTTCGGGCTCAGGCCGGCTTCCTCGAGCTCCTTCGGGTTGTAGGTGCCGCCGCTGAGCAGGCCGTACCAGCCGAACACCTCCGGACGGGCCAGGGTGATGGTGTGGGTCTCCATGCCGCCCATCGACAGGCCGGCCATGGCGCGGCTGTCCTTCTTGGCGATCGTGCGGAAGTGGCCGTCCACATAGGGGATGAGCTCGTCGCAGAGGACGGTTTCGAAGCCGTTGTCCATCATGCCGCGGGCGCCGGCGGCGCGGGGAGCGCCGGGACGGAAGCCCTCGTTGGTCATGCCGTAGGTCATCACGATGATGAACGGATCGATCTTGCCGTCCGCGATCAGGTTGTCCATGATGAGGTTGGCGTGGCCCTGGACATGCCAGGCGAACTCGTTCTCACCCCAGCCGTGCTGCAGGTAGAGGACGGGGTATTTCTTCTTGCTCTTCTCGTAGCCGGCCGGCGTGTAGACGAAGGCCTTGCGGAGCTGGTTCGTGCTCTTGGACCAGAAGAGGATCTGCTGGACGTTTCCGTGCGGGATGTCACGCTCGGCGTAGAAGGCCTCGTCGTGGGCCGGGATCTCGATGCCGCTCTCCCAGCGGGAGGAGCCGTAGTAGTTCTCGGTGCCGGGGTCGTTGAACACGCCGCCGTCGATGGTCAGGTGGTAGTAGTGGAAACCTTCGTCCATCGGACCGGCCGTGGTGCCCATCCAGCTGCCGTCCTCAGCCTTGTGCAGGACGGTGCCGCCGGAGCCGCCGAGGCCGAGGCTGACAATGACGGAATTGGCCTTGGGGGCGTTCACCTTGAAGCGGGCGTAGCCCTGGGAGTTCACCATCGGGTACTGCTGGCCCGGCTGGTTCTTGGAGGAGGGCACGAAGTCCTCGAGGACCACGGCGTTGTCCATCTTGGGATCGAAGCCCTTGACGGCGTTGTAGGCGGGCTTGACCTTGTAGTTCTCGTCGATCAGGAGCGGGGAGTTGGCGACGCCCAGCCAGGAATCCTTGTCGGAGACGTTCCAGAAGGTGACGCAGTCGACCACGTCCTTGTGCTTGCGGAGCACCTTGAACAGATTGACATACTGGTCCTGCTGCAGGGTGCGCTCCCAGTCTGCTACCTGGGCCGCGCCCTGGTTGAAGCGCAGGCCGCCGCCCATGTCCTCGTTGACGCGGATGTCAAGCTCGGTCACGTGGATGTGCTTGACGATGGTGGAATACAGGCTGATGGCCTTGTCCACGTCCTCCATGGACGGGCCGTAGATGTTGTAGTGGCCCTGCATGCCGATGCCGTCCACCGGCACGCCGGCGTCCTTCATCCGCTTGACGAGGTTGTAGATGCGCTGGCTCTTGGCGGGCTCGGCGTCATTGTAGTCGTTGTAGAACAGCAGCGCCTTCGGGTCGGCTTCGTGGGCGTATTCGAAGGCCTTGTAGATGAATTCCTCGCCGGCGATCTGGTACATCGGGGAGTTGCGCAGTTCGGGCGCGCCCGGGAACACGGGGCTGTCGGCGACGGCCTCATTGACCACGTCCCAGCAGTACACGACGTCCTTGTAGCGGTTCACGATGGCCTGGATGTGGTGCTTCATGTTGGCGTAGAACTCCTCCTTGGGCAGGAGCTTGCCGTTCTCGTCCTGATACATCCAGGTGCCGATCTGGCTGTGCCACATGAGGGTGTGGCCGCGCATCTTGATGCCGTTCTGGCGGCAGAAGTCGGCGATCCGGTCGGCATCCTCCCAGTTGAATTCGCCCTTGCGGGGCTCGGTCGGCTGGGGCTTCATGGCGTTCTCGGCCGTGATGCTGTTGAACTCGCGGAGGACGACCTTGATCTGGTCGGGATCCTGCACGTTGCGGTTGTTCACGGCTACGCCGATCTTGAAGTAATCCTTGTAGGCGTCCTTGAGGCCGTCCGTAGGCTCGGGAACGACCCTCGGCCCGAACTGGGCCAGGGCGGGAACGGCGCCCAGCATCAGGGCGCACGTCAGAGCGATGAGTACTTTCTTCATTATGAAATAAGGTTTAGACAGTGTTTTGCAATGGACCGAATATAGCAATAATCCATTGAAACTACAAGTACGCTTCCGCATCTTTCAGGCAGAATTCCGGCATAGACCGATTTTTGAACAAAAATGGAATAAAGGTGAAATCAGAATAAAACAAAAACAGCAGCGAAACCAAAAGGCTTGCTGCTGTTATGCGGTGCGGACGAGGCTCGAGCCCGCCTGGCGGCGGGCAATTCGCGCCATCTATGACCCCTCAGTCCTCCCTTCGGTCGGCCAGCTCCCCTATGACAGGGGAGCGAAATCCAATTTTTTTTCCGTGTTGCTTGCGAAATACTAAAAAATACCTATCTTTGCATCCGCATTCAAAACTGGTGTGGTAGTTCAGTCTGGTTAGAATGCCGGCCTGTCACGCCGGAGGTCGCGAGTTCGAGCCTCGTCCGCACCGCAAGAAGTCAGTCGAAAGGCTGACTTCTTTTTTATTGGTGAGCCTCGTCCGCACCGCAGGGAGCCTGTCGCAAGACGGGCTCCTTTTTTTGCTTTCTGCATAAAATGCATTATCTTTGTATGTTTTACATACACCCGCAAACGAAAGAATATATCATATGAAGAGAATCTTACTGATTGCAGCCGTGCTGCTTTGCTCCGTGGGCGCATCGTCCGTGTACGCGCAGATGACTGACGACCAGGTGGTCGAATATGTCAAGAGCGCCCTCTCCTCCGGCAAGAGCCAGGAGCAGATCAGCCAGGAGCTTTTGCTCAGGGGCGTGTCCCGCGAACAGGCGGAGCGCATCCGCGCCCGCGTCCAGTCCCAGCAGGGAGCCGGCACGGAAGCCGGCATGGAAGGAGACAGCGGTTTCGGCCGCAATTCCGGGGCGACCGGTTTACGCCGTTCCGCGACTACGACGCAAACCACCCGCCGGGTCCGGCCCAACACGAACAGCCAGCAGGAAAACGCCTATGACGAAGAGACAGGTTCCCTGAATCGTGGACGCGGCCTGGATGACTTGATGGGTAACGAGGATGGAGAGAGACTGGAAAGCAGCCGGGTGATTTTTGGCCACGACATTTTCAGCGGAGGAACGCTTTCTTTCGAGCCGAACGAGAACTTGGCCACGCCCGAGACCTACCAGCTGGGCCCCGGCGATCAGCTGCTCATCGAGATATTCGGCTACAGCGAGGGCTCCTACAGCAAGACCATCTCTCCCGAGGGCACCATCAACATCAGCCAGATCGGCCAGGTGCAGCTCGGCGGTCTCACGATCAAGGAGGCGAGAGAGAAGCTCCGCCGCGCCCTGGTGTCCAAATATGCCAGCGTGGGCGGCAGCAAACCCAATTCGACCGTCAGCATCACTTTGAGCAACATCCGCACCATCCAGGTGAACGTCATGGGTGAAGTCGCCATGCCGGGCACCTTCCGCCTGTCGCCGTTCGCCACGGTTTTCAATGCCTTGTACAACGCGGGCGGCGTGAAGGAGAACGGCTCCATGCGTGCCATTAAGGTCATTCGCGCCGGTGAGGAAATCGCCACGGTAGATGTCTACGGCTATCTGTTCAACGGCCATTCAGACAGTGATATAACGCTGCGTGAAGGAGATGTCGTCATCGTGCCTACGTATGTCCATCTCGTGCAGGTGACGGGCAATGTCAAGCGGCCGATGTTCTACGAGCTGGCGGAAGGGGAGACCCTCTCCGACCTGGTGCAGTATGCCGGCGGCTTCGCCAACAATGCCCACCGGGACGATATTCGTGTCCTGCGCCAGGCCGGTCCTGAGCGTCAGATCTTTACTGTGAAAGCGGAAAAGCAGGCTTCGTTTGTAATGTCGGACGGCGACGAGGTGTTCGTGGAGTCTTCGATCGACCGCTTTGCCAACCGCGTCGAGGTCAAGGGATCCGTCTTCCGCCCGGGCATGTACGAATTCGGGCGGGAGATCGCCACGGTCCGTCAGCTGATCAACGCCGCGGGCGGCCTGAAGGAGGATGCCTTCACGGGCCGCGCCGTCCTGCTCCGTGAGAAGGAGGACCTGACGTTCGAGTCGCTGACCGTGGACCTCGCCGGCATCCTGGCCGGCCGCGTCGACGATATCCTTCTCCGCAAAAACGATATCCTCACGATCGCCAGCAACAAGGAGATCTTCGATCCCGGCACGATGACCATCAACGGCTACGTGCAGCATCCGGGCATATTCCCCTTCGCCGCCAACACGACGGTCGAAGACCTGATCGTGCTCGCGGGCGGCCTGCTGGACGGCGCCTCGACGGCGCGCGTCGACGTGGCCCGCCGCAAGGTTGACCCCGCCAGCCTGGAGCCGCTCGACGAGATCGGCGAGACCTTCAGCTTCCCGCTGCAGGACGGCCTGCTGGCCGGTGGCGGCGAGCGTTTTGTGCTGGAGCCTTACGACGTCGTGTCGGTGCGCAGGAGCCCCGCCTACCGGACGCAGAGCTTCGTCCGCGTCGAGGGCGAGGTGAACTTCCCGGGAGTGTATGTCCTCCTGACCGAAGGTGAGCGGGCTTCCGATGTGATCCGGCGCGCCGGCGGGCCCACGGGCCAGGCTTTCGTGCGCGGCGGTGTGCTCTACCGCCGGATGACCGCCGAGGAAGCCGTTGTCCAGCGGTCCATCCGGGAGATGTCGCAGGCCGGCGCCACGCGGGACACGCTCAACCTCAATACGATGCGGATGGGTGATTCCTACACGGTCGGCATCGAACTGGACAAGGCCCTCGAGAAGCCGGGTTCCGACTACGACCCGATCCTGCGCGAGGGCGACCGCCTTTTCATTCCCGAGCAGATCAGTACCGTCCGCGTCAGCGGCAACGTCCTGTTCCCGAACACGGTGATCTATGTCCCCGGCAAGACGGTGGACTATTACGTGACGGCGGCGGGCGGCTACGGCTTCCGCGCCAAGCGCAGCAAGACCTATATCGTCTACCTGAACGGCAACGTCCGCCGGGCGGGCTCCGTCAACGCCAAGATCGAGCCGGGCTGCGAGATCATCGTGCCGCAGCGTCCCGAGCGGAAGGGCATGACCACGGGCGAGGTGATGAGCATGGCATCTTCCGCGGCCTCCCTGACCACGGTCGTGATCACCCTGGTGAACCTCCTGAGCAAAAAGTAAGTAACAACGCCCTTCAAAGATGGAAGAGAACAGATACAACGAACCCCAGTATCGGGAGGAAGAATACGACGAAATCGACATCATGGAGCTGCTCCGCAAGCTCTTCAAGGACTGGAAACTGATCCTGAAATGGTGCGGCATCGCCGCCGTGGCCGGGCTTGTGATCGGGTTCAGCATTCCCAAGGAGTTTACGGTCAACTCCAAGCTGGCGCCTGAGGTGGTGTCCAGGTCCGGGGGCGGCAGCTTGAGCTCGCTGGCCAGCCTGGCCGGCATCAATCTCAGTTCCATGAGCACGGCGGACGCCGTCTATCCGGAACTTTATCCGGACATTGTCTCCTCCACTCCCTTCGTGGTGGAACTCTTCCCCGTACGGGTGGACTTCAAGCACAAGAAGGAAGACATGTCCGCCGACTACTACACCTATCTCAAGGAGTACACCCGCGGACCCTGGTGGGGCAAGGTGCTCGGCTTCCCGATGAAGGCGCTGGGCTGGGCCATGGGCCTGTTCCGCGAAAAGGAGGAGCCCGTGGAGGGCTATGCTTCGCTGGATCCCGCGGCACTGACCCAGGAGCAGGCAGATATCGCCAAAGCCATCCGCGAGAATGTATCCCTTTCCGTGGACAAGAAGACCTCGGTCATCTCGCTGACCGTCACGGCCCAGGACCCCAAGGTGGCCGCCCGGATTTCCGAGGAGGTCATCGACCGCCTTCAGACCTACGTGACAAGCTACCGTACCGAGAAATCCCGCCGGGATCTGGACTATTATGAGTCGCTTTATAAAGAGGCTCAGGATGCTTATTTCGCCGCCCAGCAGCGCTATGCCAGCTACGTGGACCGCAACCAGGGCGTCGTCCTGCAGCGGGTCAAGACCGAGCAGGAGCGCCTGCAGAACGAGATGAACCTCAACTACCAGCTGTACAACGCCTGCGCCCAGCAGCTCCAGACCGCCAAGGCGAAGGTGCAGCAGGAGACTCCGGTCTTCACCATCATCAACCCGCCCCAGGTGCCGCTCAAGCGCAGCAACACCTCCAAGCTGACGATCCTGGTCGCCAGCATCTTCCTCGGCGCCGTGATCGCCGCCGTGTGGATCCTCTGGGGCCGCGACCTGATCGCGAAGTTCCGGAAGCCGGAAGACGAAGAGGCGGAGGGGAAGACCCCTGCCCAAGCCTAGCAAGTGGAAGAATACATAGAGATCAAGGGTGCCAGGGTCAACAACCTCAAGAACTTGACCCTGAGGATTCCCCGCGGTAAGTTCGTGGTGGTCACGGGCATTTCCGGTTCGGGGAAATCCTCGCTCGCCTTTGACACGCTCTATGCCGAAGGGCAGCGCCGCTTCTCGGAAAGCCTGTCCTCCTACGCGCGCCAGTTCCTGGGGCGCATGACCAAGCCCGACGTGGACGGCATTGACGGGGTCCCGCCGGCCATCGCCATCGAGCAGAAGGTCAACATCCGCAACCCCCGCTCCACCGTCGCCACGACGACGGAGATCTATGATTTCCTGCGCCTGGTGTATGCCCGCATCGGCCGGACCATTTCCCCCGTTTCCGGAGAGGAAGTCCGCCGCGACGGCGTCCAGGACGTGATGGCGGTGCTGGAAGCGGCCGGGGAAGGGACCTGGTTCGTCCTCTCGGACCTGAACTGGGCCGCCCGGCAGGACCGGGTGGAGCTCCTCCTCCAGCTCAAGGAAGACGGCTACAACCGCCTGTATGCGGACGGCGGGCCGCTGCGGATCGACGAGGTCCTGCAGCAGGGGCCGGACGCGCTGGCGGACGCCTGGCTGCTCGTGGATCGCGTCCGGCTGGGCGGCGGGATGGACGCGGACACGCGCACGCGCCTGCTTTCCTCGGTTTCGGACGCTTTCGACCGGGGTGACGGCCGCATGGCCCTCGCGGATGCGGACGGGGCCCTGAGACCCTTCTGCAGCCGTTTCGAGCGGGACGGGATCACCTTTCGCATCCCGGATGAGTACCTGTTCAGCTTCAATTCACCGCTGGGCGCCTGCCCGACCTGCGGCGGCCTCGGCAAGGTCATCGGCATCAGCGAGGACCTGGTCGTGCCGGACAAAACCAAGAGCCTGTACGAGGGCGCCGTCGCCTGCTGGCGCGGTGAGAAGATGGGCTGGTTCAAGGACCGCCTCGTCGAAGTGGCCGGCCATTACGGCATCCCCATTTTCGAGCCGTACTGCAACCTCTCCCGCGAGGTGAAGGACCTCATCTGGAATACCAAGTATGAGGAAGGGGATCCGTTCGGCTTCGTGGGCATCAACGATTTCTTCGCCTGGGTGGAGACCCAGCGCTACAAGATCCAGTATAAATTCATGCTCAACCGCTTCAGCGGCCGGGCCACCTGCTCCGCCTGCGGCGGCAGCCGCCTGCGCCGGGAGGCCCTCTGGGTGAAGGTCGGCGGCAAAATCATCCACGAGGTGCTGATGATGAACGCCCGGGAAGCCCTGGACTTCTTCACGAAGCTGGAACTGACACCCCCGGAGCGCAGCATCGCCGCGGAGCCGCTCGCCGAGATCGTCTCGCGCCTGCAGTGCATCCTGGACGTGGGCCTGGGCTACCTGACGCTGGACCGCGCCTGCAATACCCTGTCCGGCGGCGAGAGCCAGCGCATCAACCTCGTGACGGCGCTCGGATCGAGCCTGGTGGGTTCGATGTACATCCTGGACGAGCCGAGCATCGGCCTGCACCCGCGCGACACGGAGCGCCTCATCGACGTGCTTCGCCGCCTGCGCGACATCGGCAACACGGTCATCGTCGTCGAACACGACGAAGACATCATCCGGGCGGCCGACCTGCTGATCGACATGGGCCCGCTGGCCGGCGTGCACGGGGGAGAAGTGGTCTTTGAGGGGACGGCCGCGCAGGCCGGGCCGGAGGACGTCCGCAAGTCGCTGACTTTGCAGTACCTGAACGGCGAGAAACTCCGCTACCGGCGCGAGAAGCGCCCCTGGCAGTACAGCATCACCGTAGAGGGTGCGATGGAGCACAACCTCAAGGACATCAACGTTTCCTTCCCGCTCGGGACGCTGACGGTCGTGACCGGCGTGTCCGGTTCGGGCAAGTCTTCCCTCGTGGGGGACATCCTGTATCCGGCGCTCTACCGGAGGCTGCACGATGCGGGCGACCCGCCCGGCACGCACCGCGGCCTGTCCGGCAACCTGGACCGCATCACGCGGGTGGAATACGTGGACCAGAATCCCATCGGGCGTTCCTCCCGTTCGAATGCCGTGACCTACCTCAAGGCCTATGACGGCATCCGCAAGCTGATGGCGGCGCAGCAAGCGGCCAGGATCGCCGGCTTCAACGCCAACTATTTCTCTTTCAATACCGAGGGCGGCCGCTGCCCGGAGTGCCAGGGAGAAGGCGTGGTTCGGATCGGCATGCAGTTCATGGCCGACGTGGAAATGGTCTGCGAGGCGTGCGGCGGCAAGCGTTTCAAGCCCGAGGTGCTGGAGATCCGCTACCGCGGCAAGAACATCGACGATATCCTGGACCTGAGCGTGGACGAGGCCGTGGACTTCTTCGCCGCAGGCCCCGAAGACGAGGCGCAGCACGTAGCGGACCTGCTCCGTCCCCTGCAGGCGGTGGGCCTGGGCTACATCAAGCTCGGCCAGAGCAGTTCGACCCTGTCCGGCGGCGAGAGCCAGCGCATCAAGCTGGCGTATTTCCTGTCGCTGAGCCGGACCAGGAGCAAATCCGAGCGCATCCTGTTCATCTTCGACGAGCCGACCACCGGCCTGCACTTCTTCGATGTGGAGAAACTCCTGCAGTCGTTCGACGCGCTGCTCTCCGCCGGGCATTCCCTGGTGGTCGTGGAGCACAACCTGGATGTCATCCGCGCGGCGGACTGGGTGATCGACCTGGGACCGGACGCGGGAGACGCGGGCGGGCGGGTCGTCTTCGCCGGCACGCCCGAAGACCTGGCCGCCCGGGGAGATACGATAACCGCCAAATACCTGTAGCCATGGATGCCGTCATTACTTTCGTGGACGGGAGCGACCCTTTGTGGCGCGAAGATTTCCGGCGCATGCTGGACGTGCCGGTCCTGGAGAAACGCTATCGAGACTGGGGCCTGCTCCGCTTCCTTTTCCGCGGGATCGAGATGCACCTGCCTTTCGTCCGGAAGGTTTTCCTGGTCGTCGCGCGCGACAGCCAGGTGCCAGCCTGGGTGGACCGGGAGCAGGTGAATGTGGTGCTGCACGGGCAGATCATCCCGCCGGAGTACCTGCCGACCTTCAACAGCTGCACGATCGAGATGTTCCTGCATCGGATCCCCGGCCTGGACGAGCGCTACCTGTATTTCAACGACGACATGTTCCCGATGACGGACTGCACGGAGGAGGACTTCTTCCCGGAAGGGCACCCTGCCATGGGTTTCGCCCGCTGCCACTGGGACCGGTCGCTGTTCAAGCGCCAGTGCCTCAATTCCGACCGGCTGGCGCGCCGGGCGGCCGGCGTCGAGGCCGGGAAAGGATTCCTCCGACCGGAACATATCTGTTCCCCGATGCTGCGGAGCGCCTGTGAGACGGCTTTCGCCGCCGTAGAGCCCGAGATCAACGGCTCCCTGTCGCCGCTTCGCGAGATGAAGAACGTCAACCAGTATTTCTTCCTGGACTATATGCTTTTCTCCGGGATCGCCCTGGACCGGCGTATCCCCAAGCGCCATTTCTCACTTGCGGCTGCATCGGCCAACCGGATCTGCTCCTTCCTGGAGCAGCCGGACCGCAAGATGGTGTGCATCAACGACGTGAAGATGAGCACGGAGCGTTTCCAGGCGGTCCGGAGGAAGATCCTGCTCGCCTTCGAGCGCCATTTCCCGCAGCGTTCCCGTTTCGAGCTGTAGCTTCACCGTACGGTGTATGTGTATCTGGAGGGGCCGTCGACGGTCAGCTCCACTTCCTTGCTGCAGCCGCGCGGCAGGGGTGGCAGCGGCACTTCGAAGGAGCAGAGCTCTCCTTCGATCCGGCACTCGAACTCGAGGGTGGGACGGGGGACGCCGAGGATGTCTTCGGGGGTGTCGTTGGGGTAGCACCAGAGGCTGATGCGCGGCTCCTGCGGGAAGAATCCGACATCGCAGGGCAGGGCGGTCCAGGGTCCGGCGTCCAGCAGCTCCGTGGGCCGGAAATCCTTCTCCCGCAGGATCTCGGCATTGTCCGGCAGGTCCAGCAGGCGCACGCGGGGCTCCTCCAGCAGCTCGTAGCCATCCATCGTGTTGGTGACTGTCGTAAGCGTGATGCGGCAGAGCAGGCCCGTCAGGACGAGCTCCGCCGCCTGCCCGTCCGTCGTGGCGGAGGCCCCGAGGACGGGGCGGGCGGGATCGTCGTCAGCGAAGGCGAAGGCCAGTTTCTGCATGGCGTCGTAGCGGCCCAGCGCGGCGAGGTTGAAGCGGCGGGGGCTGTTGGCGACGCCGACGAGGATCTTCTCCCCGGCCGTCGTCGCAAAGGCCAGGTCGTCAGGCAACCGGTCGTAGAGCAGGTGCTTCTCCAGCGCCTGCGTCCCGCTGACATCATAAATGAAAAGGTCCAGCGTGCGCACGGGCTGCCCGCCGGCGGACAGGTGTACGCGGGTGAGCACCGAATCCACGGCCGCCGGCAGGGGCGCCGCCCCTTCATCGGGCGGCGCCTCCGCAGGCAGCTTCCGGCAGGAAACCGGGAGAGCCGCCGGCAGGATCAGCAAACAATAACACAATGAAAGAAGTGACCCCGCACCCTTCAGACTGAACGGGCGCTGAGACAGGTCGGGTTGGTGAGTGGGATGCCGCCGGCTCCCGGATTTCCTTCGTTTTTCCATGGCGGCAAAACTAAGCGGGAGGGGCGATACTTCCAAGGACCTGAAAAAAACGTAAGGGGGTAATTGTTGTTTTAATGCGTTTTACTTGAATCCGTAAAAATTTCGGGCCGCCCCGACCGGGCGGCCCGAAACCTTGCTAACCTCCGAAGTTGTCGTAAAGAACGTTCTCTGGCGGGACACCGAGCGAATCCAGCAGGGTGTTGACGGAGGAGACCATCATCGGCGGACCGCACATGAAGTACTTGATGTCCTCGGGGGTCTCGTGGTTCTTGAGATAAGTCTCGTACATCACGTTGTGCACGAAACCCGGCGTGTACTTGACGCCGGCGGCGTCCGCCGCCGGGTCGGGCCGGTCGAGGGCGAGGTAGAACCTGAAATTCGGGAATTCCTTCTCGATCGCGGCGAAGTCCTCCAGGTAGAAAGCTTCCACGAGGGCGCGGGCGCCGTAGAAGAAGCTGACCTTGCGGCCGGTCTTCAGCGTGCGGAACAGCTGCATGATGTGGCTGCGGAGCGGGGCCATGCCGGCGCCGCCGCCCACGAAGATGTACTCGAGGTCCTCGGGATCGTCCTTCGGCAGGAGGAATTCTCCGTAAGGGCCGCTGATCATCACCTTGTCGCCCGGCTTGCGGGAGAAGACATAGGTGGATGCGACGCCCGGTGGCACGCCCGGGACGAACTTGAAGACGCCCTTGGGCTGCGTGCGGTCGAACGGCGGGGTCGCGATGCGCACGTTGAGCTTGATGATGCCCTTCTCGCCCGGATAGGAGGCCATGGAATAGGCCCGGATCGTGGGCTCGGTGTTCTTGAACTTCAGGCCGGTGATGCCGTATTTGTCCCAGTCGCCCTTGTAGATGTCGGCCACGCCCATGTCGGCGAAGTCGGCTTCGTAGGCGGGGATGTCGATCTGGATGTACTCGCCGCTCTTGAATTCGAGGTCTTCGCCCTCGGGGAGCCGCACGGTAAATTCCTTGATGAAGGTGGCGACGTTCTCGTTGGAGATGACCTCGCACTCGAGTTTCTTGACCGACAGGGCGGACTCGGCGACCTGGATCTTGAGGTTGTCCTTGACCTTGACCTGGCAGCCCAGGCGCCAGCCTTCCTTGATCTGCTTGCGGTTGAAGAAGCCGGTTTCGGTGGGGAGGATCTCGCCGCCGCCCTCGAGGACCTGCACCTTGCACTGGCCGCAGTTGGCCTTGCCGCCGCAGGCGGAGGGGAGGAAGATCTTCTGCGTGGCGAGCGTGTTCATGAGCGAGTCGCCGGGCTGGACCGCGAGGGTCTTCTTGCCGCCGTTGATGTCGATCTGCACCGTGCCCTTCGGGGTGATCTTGTCCTTGACGAAGAGCAGCAGGGCGATCAGGATCAGCGTCACGATGACGATGATGGCGATGGATGCGATGATAGTCTGTGTCATGGCCGCTTACAGTTGGATGCCCATAAAGATCATGAAGGCCATGCCCATCAGGCCCACCGTGATGAAGGTGATGCCGACCCCCTTCAACGGGGCGGGGACATTGCTGTAGGAAAGCTTCTCGCGGATGGCCGCGAGGCAGACGATGGCGAGGTACCAGCCGATGCCGGAGCCGAGCGCGTAGACCAGCGGCTCCCAGATGACCGTGAAGTCACGCTGCTGCATGAAGAGCGAACCGCCCAGGATGGCGCAGTTGACCGCAATCAGCGGCAGGAAGATGCCCAGCGAGGAGTACAGCGACGGGAGGAACTTCTCCACGATCATCTCGACGAGCTGCACGAAGGCGGCGATCACCGCGATGAAGAGGATGAAACTCAGGAAGCTCAGGTCCACCTCGGCGAACTTGGGGCCGAGCCAGCTCAGCGCGCCGGGCTGGAGGACGAACTTGTTGAGGAGCCAGTTGAGCGGAAGCGTGCACAGGAGCACGAAGATCACGGCGAGGCCCAGGCCGTTGGCCGTCTTCACGTTCTTCGACACCGCCAGGTATGAGCACATACCCAGGAAGTATGCGAAGATCATGTTGTCGACGAAGATGGACTTGACGAATAAGCTGATGTATTCCATAGGGCTTCGCTTTTATTTCTCCTGAAGGTCCTTGTCGAAGGCGCGGTGTACCCAGATGATGCATCCGAGCAGGATCAGCGCGAACGGCGGCAGGATCACGAGGTTGTTGGGGACATAGCCGGCGGGCAGGACCCGCAGGCCGAACAGGGTGCCGCTTCCGAGCAGTTCGCGGAAGAAGGCGACGATGATGAGGATCAGGCCGTAGCCGACGCCGTTGGCGAGGCCGTCCAGCAGCGAGGGGATGGGCTTGTTGCCGAGGGCGAAAGCCTCGATGCGGCCCATCACGATGCAGTTGGTGATGATCAGGCCGATGTAGACGGAGAGCTGCTTGTCGATGGCGTAGGTGCCTTCTCCGGCCTTGAGGATCTGGTCCACCAGGATCACCATCATGGCCACGACCACCAGCTGTACGATGATGCGCACCCGCATCGGGATGCTGTTGCGCAGCAGCGAGCAGATGAGGCTGGACAGGCCCGTGACGATGATCACGGAGAGGGCCATCACCAGCGCACCTTTCAGCTGGACCGTGACGGCGAGGGAGGAGCAGATGCCGAGGATGAGGACGGTGATCGGATTGCCCTTCAGGATCGGATTGAGGATCGTTTCTTTGAGTTTCTTGTCCATGGCTATTCCTCCTCTGTTGCGGTGAGATGGTTTTCATAGGCCTTGAACCAGACGTTCAGGGCGTCGCCCAGGCCTTTGGAGGTCATCGTGGCGCCGGTGATGGCGTCCACGGCGTTGGGGCTGCCGCCCGCTTCCGCGTTCTTGGCCAGGTTGAAGAGCGGCGCGGAGCCGAACCCGACCGTCTTGCCGATGAACTTCTCGCGGAACCAGGCTTCGTCCTTGATCTTGGCGCCGAGGCCCGGGGTCTCGGACTCGTGGTCGAAATAGACGCCGGCGATGGTCCGCCGGTCAGGCTGGAAGGCCACATAGCCCCAGACGGGGCCCCAGAGGCCGGCGCCGTAGACGGGGATCACGGTGACGCCGTTGTTGAAGACATAGACCGGAAGGGTGGCTTCGGTGCCGTCCTTGATGGCCTTGTCCTGCGGCTTGAGCTTGTCCACCAGCTCGATCCGGGCCTTCTCGGTGGAGAGGGTGCCGTTCCTGCGGCCGTCCAGTCCGATCGTATAAGCTTCGGCGATATGGTCCGCATACAGCTGGAGGATGTCGGCGTTGCGGGTGGCGTAAAGCTCGTCCGTCGGCTTGATCTGCGCTGCGGACATCATCTGGCGCAGGGTCTCCGCCTTGGCGTTGGCATCCTGCGCCGGTCTCAGTTTCGTGGCCGTGAGGGCCAGGACCGCCGCCACGGCTACGACCACGAAGGTGGTGTAGACGACCGTATATACGTTGCTGTTGGTATTCATGGGGCTAGGCGGTTTTGAGTTTTTTCTCTTTCCGGGACAGGTGCACGCTGACCACGCAGTGGTCGATCAGCGGGGCGAAGACGTTGCCGAACAGGATGGCGAGCATCATGCCTTCGGCGTAGCCCGGGTTGAAGAGGCGTACGACGATACAGAGGGCACCGATCAGGAAGCCGTAGATCCACTTGCCGGTCTCGGTCTGGGCGGAGGTCACCGGGTCGGTCGCCATGAAGACGATGCCGAAGGCGAATCCGCCGTACAGGAGCTGCATGAAGCAGGGAATCGTGCTGATCCCGGCCAGGTCGCCGATGCCGCCCACGAACAGGGCGCCGAGCACGCCGGCGGCCATGATCTTCCAGCTGGCGATGCCGGTCCACAGGAGGATGGCCGCGCCGAGCAGGATGGCGATCACGGACGTCTCGCCGACGGAGCCCGGGACCGTGCCGATGAAGAGGTCCCAGAAGCCGGTCCCGTATTGCGCGGAAGCACCGTCCAGGGCCAGCGGCGTGGCGCCGGTGAAGCCGTCCACGAGCTGCTCGCCCGCCTTGTAGTGGATCCAGCACTGGGAGCCGGACATGTAGTTCGGGTAGGAGAAAAAGAGGAATGCGCGCGCGAGGATCGCCGGGTTGATGACGTTCATGCCCGTGCCGCCGAAGACCTCCTTGCCGAAGATGACCGCAAACGCGACGGCGAGCGCGAGCATCCACAGGGGAATGTCCACCGGGACGATCAGGGGGATGAAGAAACCGGAAACGAGGTAGCCCTCGCTCACTTCTTCGCCGCGGATCTGGCTGCAGGCGAACTCGATGCCCAGGCCGACGACGTAGGAGACGACGTACAGGGGCAGGACCCGCAGGAATCCGTACCAGAAGTTGCCGAGGATGTTGAGGCGGAGGTCGCCCACCGCCAGGCCGTGCTGATAGCCGACGTTCCACATGCCGAAGAGGGCGGCGGGGGCGGCGGCGATCACCACCAGGATGAGCAGGCGTTTGAGATCGATGGCGTCGCGCACGTGGGCGCCCTTGCGGGTGACGGTCCCCGGCACGTGCAGGAACGACTCAAAAGCATCGATCGTGGAGTGCAGCCAGTAGAATTTGCCGCCTTTTTCGAAAATCTTGTTCATACTCTTAAGCCATTTCCTTGAGCATCAGGTCGATGCCCCGTTCGATCATGTCCTGGATATTGTTCTTGCTCGGGTCCACGAACTCGCAGGTGGCGAGGTCCTCGGGGAGCACTTCGTAGATGCCGTACTTCTCCATGTTCGCGATCTCGCCTGCGAGGCAGGCCTTGGCGAGGAAGACGGGGTAGATATCCATCGGGAGTACCTTGGCGTAGTAGCCGTCGTTCATCAGGAACGGGCGGGGACCGCCGTGGAGGTTGGTGTCCATCGCGTACTTCTTCTTCGGCAGCAGCCAGGAGAAGTAGCTGCGGTCGGTGCTGAACTGGTTGAAGCGGAAGGGACGGATCCAGCCGAGCAGTTCCTTGTCTGTGCCTTCGCGCAGGATGGTCACCTGGCTGTCGAAGAAGCCCAGGTAGCCATCGGTGCCGACGGCCCGGCCGCTGAGGATGTCGCCGCTGACGATGCGCAGCTCCTCGGCGGGGGTGGTGCCGCAGAAGCCGGCCAGCTCCGTCATCGGCATGCCCGGGACGGTGTCGACATAGGAAGGCTCGATGGCCATCGGGCCGGCGACGGCGACCTTGCGGCGGACGTCATAACGGCCGGTGGTGAAAAGTTTGCCGATGGCGACCAGTCCGGCCGGGGAGACTGTCCAGACGACGTCTTCCTTGCGGATCGGGGCGATGTGGCTGATCTGTACGCCTACGTTGCCCGCCGGATGCTTGCCCGCGAAGCGGTGCAGTTCGGCCCCGCGGATGCGGGCGAAGGGGGAGTCGGCGTGCGACGCGTCAAGCCCGAGGTGGACCTTGCCGTCCGTGAGCTTGGCGAGGGCGTCCACGCCGGCCTGGGCGGCATGAATCTCGCTTTCGAAGCAGAAATGGCTGTCGGGAGCGAGCGGCGCGGAATTGAAAGTGGAGATGAAGATGTCGCGCGGGCGGATGTCCGGGTTGGCGATGACGCCGTACGGCCGCTGGACCAGGAAGGGCCACAGGCCGCTCCGGAGCAGGGCTTCCCGGATCTGTGCGGCGTCCAGGGAAGCGACTTCGCGAACCCCGAAATCGACATGGGACTGCCGGTCGCCGGCTTCGATGAGGACGGCCAGGAGCTTGCGCTTGTCGCCCCGCACGATCGCCTTGACCGTGCCGCTGACCGGGGAGGCCAGCAGGATGTCGGCGTTCTTCTTGTCCGCCATGACGGGAGAGCCGCAGAGCACGGAATCACCCTCCTTGACCAGCAGTCTGGGCAGGAGTCCCTTGAAGTCCGTAGGCTGGACGGCTACGATGCCCGGCGCGATCGTCTTGGAGACACGGAGTTCCGCTTCACCCGAGACCGGGATGGTCAGACCCCTTTTCAAAACGATGGTTTGTGACATGTATGCGTTGTTAATAAGATTCAGTGAAACTTGACGCGAAGTTACTCTTTTTTTTGTATTTTCGTTGCAGCTATGGAAGAGAATGTGAACTTGATTCTGGAGGAGTTGAACGACGAGCAGCGGCGGGCTGTGTGTTGTGTGGACGGGCCCGTACTGATTGTCGCCGGCGCAGGGTCCGGCAAGACCCGGGTCCTGACCAGCCGCGTGGCTTATATCCTTTCCCAACAGGAAGATGCGCGCATCCTCGCGCTGACTTTCACCAAGAAAGCGGCCGGCGAGATGAAGGAACGCATCGCCGCGATGGTGGGGGGATACCGGCTCCGCCGGGTGGTCATGGGGACCTTCCATGCCGTGTTCGTGAGGTTCCTTCGCGAATACGCCGGGTCGCTGGGCTATCCGGAGCATTTCACCATCTACGACACGTCCGACTCGCAGAGCGCGGTCAAGGCCTGCCTCAAGGAGATGGGCCTCGATGACAAGGTCTACAAGCCGCGGGAGGTGCTCTCCCGCATCTCCATGGCGAAGAACAACCTCATCACGGTCGCGGGCTACCAGGCCAGCCAGGAGCTCCAGACGCAGGACTACCACAGCAAGCGTCCCCGGCTCGGGGAGGTGTACCAGCGCTACCAGGAGAAGCTTAAGCAGAGCGGGGTGATGGACTTCGACGACATCCTGCTCAACATGAATTACCTGCTGCGCGACAATCCGCAGGCGCTCCAGGCGATCGCCGGGCGCTTCACGCACATCCTGGTGGACGAGTACCAGGATACCAACCAGGCGCAGTACCTGATCCTGAAGAAGCTCGCCCAGTTCCACCGCAACCTCTGCGTGGTGGGCGACGACAGCCAGTCCATCTACGCCTTCCGCGGTGCCCGCATCGAGAACATCCTCAGTTTCAAGAAGGATTACCCGGAGTGCCGGCTCTTCCGCCTGGAGCGCAACTACCGCTCCACGCAGATGATCGTGGACGCCGCCAATTCGCTCATCGCGCACAATGAAGGGCGCATTCCCAAGGAGTGTTATGCCATGGGCGAGGAGGGGGAGCGCATCCGCCTGATCAAGGCCTACACCGAGCAGGAGGAGGCGGTGATGATCGTCTCCGGGATCCAGGACCGGATGCGGCGCGAGCGGGCGCAGTATCAGGATTTCGCCATCCTCTACCGGACCAATTCGCAGTCCCGTGCGCTGGAGGAGCAGCTCCGCCGGCGCAACATCCCCTATATGATCTATTCCGGCAATTCCTTCTTCGAGCGGGCGGAGGTCAAGGACATGATGGCCTATTTCAAGCTGGTCGTCAATCCGCGCGACGACGAGTCGTTCCGCCGGGTGGTCAACAAGCCCGCGCGGGGCATCGGCGACAAGGCCCTCGGGGCCGTGGAGGCCGAGGCCCGGCAGCGGGGCTGCCCGCTCTTCGAAGCGGCGCAGCTGGTCCCCAAAGTACAGGAGTTCTGCGCCATGATCGGGGATCTTGCCGGGCGTGTCCGCAACACCGACGCCTACGTGCTCGCCAAGCTGATCGCCGACCGGAGCACGCTGTACGCCTTCTACAAGCAGGATACTTCCATCGAGGGCCTCTCGCGCCTGGCGAACGTGGACGAACTCATCAACAGCGTGGAGCAGTTCGTCGAGGAGCGCACCGACGAGGCCGCGGAATATGCCGCCGAGGGCGGCGAGGTCGGGGTTTTCACCCTGGACGACTTCCTGGAGAATGTCTCCCTGCTGAGCAACGTGGACGTAGCGGAAGGGGAGGAGGACACCAACAACAAAGTGGCCCTGATGACGGCCCATTCCTCCAAGGGCCTCGAGTTCCCGTACGTCTTCGTTGCCGGGATGGAGGAGAATCTTTTCCCGAGCGTGTCGATGCTGTCGGCGAAGTCGGAGGTGGAGGAGGAACGGCGGCTTTTCTACGTTGCCGTGACCCGCGCCAAGCGGGCGGTGGCGCTCTCTTTCGCCGGGACGCGCATGCGCAACGGCAAGCACGAGTCGAACGCCCCGTCGCGTTTCCTCAAGGAGATCGATCCGCGCTTCCTGGAGAATCCGCTGGATGAGGAAGATTTTGACAATACGGGCGTTACGCATGAGTGGGGCGGCTTCGGCAGCCGCTTCACCGGCGGGCGGCTGGAGCGGTTCGGCGTGGGGAGCGGCGCCTATGGACAGTCTTCCGCAGCCCGATCCGGCAACCGGTTTGCCCCCGAGCGGTCTTTTCCCGGCAGCCGCCGCCGGGCAGCCGACTTGCCCCCCGTTCACGAGGCCACGGGCGGCCACGCCTCCCGGGGGCAATCGGCTACACCGGTTTCGGCGGCTGCCGGAAGAGCGCTGGCGGACGCGGATTTCATGGGGGTGCCGATGACCGAGCTGAAGAAAGGCCAGCGCATCGAACACAACCGCTTCGGCCCCGGCACCATCCTCGAACTCTCCGGCAGCGTCCCCGACATGAAGGCCAAAATCCGCTTCGACGCCTTCGGCGAGAAGCTCCTGCTGCTGAAATACGCCAAGATCAGGCCCTTGCAGGGCTGAGGATGGCAGAACGGCGGCAGATCCTCCAGAAAACCCTGGGAAATCCTGGACAGCCCCTGATAATAAGGGCCCTTTGTCCAGAAAACCCCGGGGTTTCTGTCTGTACTACCTTGTCAACTGCAGGTACTGGTGACGGGCGTTGAAGACGACACGCCCGAACTTGTGGAGCATATCCGCGCCGAAATTCCCGAGTCCCCGCCTTCCGCCGTGGCTCTCCAGCCGGATCTCGATCTCCTCCCATCCGCAGGCCGCGCCGCACATTTCGAACCGCGCCTCCTTCAGGAGGTAAGATTTCGTCGTCCAGGTCCGGTCCTGCATGGTGATTTCAGTCGTGGTCTCCTCGTAGGGTTCGTCCGACGGGTATGCTTCGAGAAAGCGTGCGTTCAGGTGCGTGTTCGTATTGCCGAAATCCAGCAGCATCGTCAGCGCCTTGCCGTCCAGGGTGGCATTGACGTAATAGCCGTGGTCGGGATAGGCGCGCAGGACGTTCGGGGACAGGTCGAGAATCTGTCTTGAGAAGGTGACGCTGCCCTGCGCGTTATCGAAAAGCAGGTCGCCCACCTGGCGGAGCACGTTGTCTCCAAGGACGATATCGACAGAAAGGGCCCCGGCGATCGACGCGAAGGAATCGGACACGGAGAACAGGACGTTCCGCACGACCAGGCCTCCCAAGGACAGCGAATCGGCGATGCCGATATATGATTGTGCCCGCCGGTTGCCGTTGATCCTGATCTTCTTCCCGATCGGCCTGATTCCCAGTTCTTCCGCCATCTCCGAAGCGATCTCGCAATAATCGCTGGCGCAGTTGTCAATGGTTCCGGACAGGCTCTTTCCATTGACCGAGACATCGATCCCATACAAAGCGTTCCTCACCCTTCTGAAAGGGACCGTGACCCGGTCTTCCGGCCAGACGGCCTCCGTGGCAGGGAGTTCGGAAAGGAGGCTCCAGTACCGGTAATCCGTCCGGTCCAGGCTCCGCCTGACGTAGCGGGAATCCAGGGCTTGGCGAAGGACTTCCCGCCGATCGGTCACGAAGGCGTTGTCCAGCAACAGGCTGGAGACTTTTCTCCGCTGAAGGCGCTTGAGCCTGAGGGACATAAGCTCTGCAAGCAGCGAATCGCAGGCTTCGTTCCGGCCGCTTTCATAACAGTCTCTCGCCGCGCTGTACAGCCTGGAATAAGCGGAGGCTGCCGGCTTTGCAGAAAGCGACAGCGAAAAAAGAAGCATGCAGGCGAGCAGCAGGACGGACGGCTTCAGGGAAATCACTGGAAGAGCAGCTTTTCGATAAAAACCTGATGGTCGTCCACGCGGCCTTCGACGATGTGGGCGCCCTCGGCATCGAGGGCATGCCACAAGGTCACGGTCTCACCGGGACGAGCCTCGCGGTTAAAATTGACAGTCAGCTCCTTGACCATCTTTGTGTTGACCAGTTCTTCAGGAAGGGCGTCCATCGCCCAGACGGTGTATTTGACGTTGTTGGCGTGCTGGTTGTAGTCCACGTCGGAGTAGCGGACCACGTGCTCACCGATCTGCGTCACGGCCGCATCGCGGGGCAGCACGACCTTGCCGGCCGGCTCCTCGATGGCATGGTCCGGGCTCTGGGGATCCAGCGACACGATCTCCGACAGGAAATCCGGACGCACGACCCGGCGCTCGGCGATGTTCATCACCACCCAGGAGCTGGTGGAGCGCACGGCGGGCTCCCCGTCGGCTCCCAGCAGCATGTAGTCACGCAGGAAGAACAGGCCCTGCAGGCCCTTGTGCCAGGTCAGGATGCGTCCCCGCTCCTTGTGGACGAAAGGCCGCTCGAAGCGGACGGACTGCCGGGCGAGCACCCAGGCGCCTCCGAACGGGGTGAGTTGTTCGTCGCCGAAGGCGAGCTTGTCCGCGCCGACCACGGCCATATGCTGCGCCATGTCGAGGAAGGCGGCGGGGCGCAGGATCTTCCGGCGGTCCACCTGGTAGCAGGCCGCGGCGACGTCTTCGTAAAACTTGTCCTTGAGAAAATCAGTCATAGCAGATCGGATTGGTGTCCAGGGCCGTCTTGACGACGCGCAGGCCCGGACAGTTGGTTTCAAGATACGCTTTCAGGAGGTCCTGCGTGTACTGCTCGCTCTGGTAATGCCCGAGTTCGCAGAGCAGTACGCCGCCATTCTCGAAATAGTCGTGATAATGGAATTCGCCGCTGAGGAAGCAGTCGGCGCCGGCGCGGATGGCTTCGCGCAGCAGGAAGGCGCCGGCGCCGCCGCACAGGGCGACGCGCCGGATCTGCCGCCCGTCCGGTGCGGAATGCCGCAGGTTCTCCACGCCGAACAACTGCTTCACGCGGCCGAAGAACGCCTGGTCGCCTTCGCCCTGCGGCAATTCGCCGACCAGGCCTGAACCTGCGTCCTCTCCCGCCATCGGTGCGAGCCACCGCAGATTCTCCAGGCCCAGGAGCGCGGCAATCTTGTGGTTGACCCCGCCGGGGGCGTTGTCCAGGCTGGTGTGGGCGGAGTAAATGGCGATCCCTGCCGAAAGTGCCTGCACCACGCAACGCTGCTGGTAAGTCGCGTCCGACACCTGCCGGAGCGCCTTGAAGAGCAGCGGATGATGGGAGACGATCAGATTGCATCCGTTTGCAATCGCCTCTGCTATAATGATTTCTGTCACATCCAAGCAGACCAGGACCCCGGAGATTTCCGACTCCGGGAAACCGACCTGCAGGCCCGAATTGTCCCATTCGTCCTGCAGGCGCGGCGGAGCGAGGCGCTCCAGCGCGTCGATGATCTCCCGCAGCCTCATCCCTGGGCGAGCAGTTCGCGGACGATGCCGGAGAGCGTGCGGCCGTCGGCGAGTCCGGCCATCTGCTTGCTGGCGACCCCCATCACCTTGCCCATATCGGAAGGGGAGCTGGCGCCGACCTGCGCGATGATTTCGCGCACGCGCTCCGAGATTTCCTCCGGGGTGAGCTGCCTGGGGACGTATTCTTCCAGGATGGCCGCCTCGGCGAGTTCGTTGTCGGCCAGCTCCTGCCGGCCAGCGGCCACGTATTGCTCCGCGGCTTCCTTGCGCTGCTTGATCAGCTTCTGGATGAGCTTGACGATATCGGCGTCTTCAAGCTCTTTCTTGCCGCCCTCCGCCGTCTTGGCGAGGAGGATGGCGGACTTGATGGCGCGCACGGCGTTGGTCCGCACGAAATCGTGGGCCTTCATCGCCGCCATGATGTCTTTCTGGATCTGTTGTTCGAGTGCCATAACAGGTTTGGATTATTCTACGCGAAGTTACAAAAAAATACACAAACGCATAAAAACGTATAAATGGGACGGACGGGATGAACCGGATCGGCATCTGCCTGGCCATGTTGCGAACGGACCACCGGCTGACGATGATCTGGCAAAAGAAACATCGCGTCGGCAATCCGGTGGATGAAGTCTGGGAATACGATGCTTGGAAGATTCCCGATTCCGAAGATTTGAAAGAAAAGATAGCATATGTCCTTCGGAATCCCACTGTCGCCAGGATGGGGTTCGTCCCCGGTGGATACCGCTGGAGTTCCGCATCCCTCGTTTTCACAGATACGGCTGGACAGAAAACCGGCGGGCGGCGGATGGGGACATTGTCTTCCTACGAAAGTAGAAACATGTTTCAAACACGCACCATCCTGCCTGAAGATTGGATCGTCCAGCCAGACGGTATGATCTGGCCTGGATGCTACACCGGCTATCAGCGGGTGGAAAAGCTGTTTGGCCACCCGCAACATTTTCTGTATTCCCTGAACCAGAATGTTGAAATGGCCGTCAACCAGCAGATGTATCGGGAAACCATCTCTCTCCCCGACCAGGATGTCAGACAAATGGCGAAAGCATTATCAAAGAAACTGTTCGATGAAGCGGAAATCACGGCATTGGACCTGCCGTGTCGCATCCAGTTGTGCCGGCTTCTGAAGAAACAAGCTGGTGCCAGTCTGAAACAATTGGCACGCATTGTCCACCTGCCGCTTGCGGAGTTGAAGAAGATTTTCTGTTAAAAGCGGAAGCTCAGACAGAAAACCCGGGGTTTTTCTGGACAAAGGGCCTTTATTATCAGGGGCTGTCCAGGATTTCCCAGGTTTTTCTGGAGGATCTGCCGCTTGTTATTTCATCCAGCGGTCCAGCCAGTCGTAGACGACGCGGTGCCAGTAGAGGGAGTTCTGCGGCTGGAGGATCCAGTGGTTCTCCTCGGGGAATACCACCAGCTTGGACGGCACGCCCATCATCTGGGCGGCGTTGAAGGCCGCCATGCCCTGCTCGTAGGGGATGCGGTAGTCCATCATCCCGTGGATGCAGAGGATCGGGGTGTGCCATTTCGTGACCATCCCGGAAGGGGAATTGGCGTAGTGGCGCTGCGCCTTGGCCGTGGTGGCGTAAGGTGCGCCGGCCTGCTGCATGCCGCCGAAGGTGATCCCGTCACCGGCCGGGCCTTGCTTGCCGGGGGTGTAGGCGTACTCGGTCAGGCCGCCGTTGTCCCAGTTGGCGAACCACATCTCCTCGGTGGTGAACCAGAGCTGCTTCTCGTCGAAGATGCCGGCGTGCGCAATGAAGCAATCAAACAGGTCGCCGTGCAGGCCTTCGAGCATGTAGGCGGAATAGCCGCCATAGGAGGCGCCCACGCAGGCAAGCTTGCTGACATAAGGCTGGCCCTTGATGTAACGTCCGGCGCTGAGGTAGTCCTGCATGTTGAGGCCCGGGTAGTCACCCGAGATCTGCTCCTTCCAGGCCTGGCCGAAGGCGGTGGTGCCACGGCGGTTCGGCAGGATGACGATGTAGCCCTGCTGGGCCATCAGGCGGTAGCACCAGCGGTAGCTCCAGTCCTGCGAATTGGACCCCTGCGGGCCTCCGAGCACGATTTCGATGGCGGGATACTGCTTCGACGGATCGAACTTCGGGGGATAGAGCACCCAGCAGAGCATCTGCTGATGGTCCACCGTCTCCACGAACACGCGCTCGTCGCGCACGTCGGCGAGCTGGTCCAGGATGGCCTGGTTCTCGTGGGTGATCTGCTCGAAGCTGACGCCCTCTTCCGTGATCGTCAGGGAGACGAGCTCGGTGGGGAACTTCAGGCAATAATAGGATGCGAGCAACTCCACGCCGTCATTGCGGTCCAGTACGGCGAAGGGGGAGAAGAAGTCATAATTCCAGTCGGGCGCGGTGATGCGCTGGGCGTCGCCGCCCAGGTCGGCGCAGTACAGCGCCTGGATGCCCTCGCCCACGAGCGCGTTGAAGAAGAGCTCGTTGTTGTGCCATACCAGGCCCGCCACGTCGTGGTCGAAGCCGGGCAGGAGTTCGCGCACGTTCTGGACGCGCACGCCGACGTTCTGCCCGTCCGCCTCGGCGTCAAGCAGTTCGGCGTCGGCGATGAACAGCCGCTGGCGGTCCGCCTCGTAGCCGTCCCGCTCCATGGAGATCCAGGCGATGTGCCGTCCGTCGGGGCTCCAGACGGGATCGGTGTCATAGCCGCCGTCGGTCTTCACCTCGAGGGTCGCTCCCGTGAGGGTGTCGTAGATGTAGATCCCGCAGTTGGTGCTGAAGGCGTATTCCTTGCCCGTCTTCTTCCGGCAGGAATACACGATGTGGCGGCCGTCGGGCGCCCAGTCCAGCTGCTCCGCGCCGCCGAAGGGCTCGGTCGGGAGCTCGAACAGGTTGCCGGTGCCGAGGATGTCCACGGAATTCTCCGGGGTGATCTTCTGCTTGCCCAGCGGGGCGACGTAGCTGCGCGGGACCTCGGTCACCCAATGGTCCCAGTGGCGGTACATCAGGTCTTCCGTGGCATAGGCGGCGGCCTTGTCAAGGTCGTCAAAAGCGTCGGCGGGCTGCTGCAGGGCGGTGTTCTTGATGCTGCTGACGTAGATCACCTGCGTCTGGTCCGGGGAGAGCTTGAAGTCGCCGATCCCGGCGGGGACGTCGCTGAGCTGCACCCGCTTGCCGAGTTTGTCGCCCTTCAGCGGGGCCTTCCAGAGCTGTCCTCCCTGCAGGAAATAGATGCTCTTGCCGTCCAGGCTCCAGCGGGCACCGCTCACGCTCTTGGCGTAACGGGTGAGCTGGACCTTGCCGCTGCCGTCCGGGTTGCAGAGGAAGAGGTTGCGGCAGCTGCGGTTGTCGGGGATGGAAGTATAGGAGACGCCGTACAGGATCCGCGTCCCGTCGGGGGAGAGCTGGGGATCGGACAGGCGGCCGAGGGCGAGCAGTGTCTCGGGGGTCATCACGCCGTCTTCGATGCGGATGTCGGAGGGCCCGATGTAGCCGCTGCCTTCGTCTTTCTGGGTGCAACTGATAGCCATAACAAGACAGGTAATAGCGATGAATAATCGTTTCATGATGCGTTCGTTCTGGTAATAGGAATGCAAATGTAATAAAAATCGGCCGGATTTTTCGTATATTTGTAGGTATGGCAAGGGAACTGGAAACGAGCATACAGTACCTCAGCGGGGTGGGTCCCAAGCGGGCTGCCCTGCTGCAGCGTGAGCTGGGGATCGGGACGCTCTCGGACCTGATCCACCTGTATCCGTTCCGCTACATCGACCGCAGCGGCATCACGCCGATCGCCGAGGTGGCGCCCGACCTTGCCCACGTCCAGCTGCAGGCCACCGTGGTGCGCCGCACCCTCTACGGCCCCGGCAGTTCCATCGTCTCGCAGGAGACGGACCCCATCCATTTCGGCGCCTGCAAGCGCCTGTCGGTCATCGTCCAGGACGCCTCCGGCGAGATGGAGATGGTCTTTTTCAAGGGCATCAAGTGGAACTACCAGCGGCTGGTGCCCGGCGGCACGTTCCTCTTTTTCGGCAAACCGCAGGCCTTCGGCACGCGGCTCAACATCGTGCACCCGGAGGTGGACGCCGCGCGGGAGGGTGACGCCGGCCAGGGCACGCTCACGGGCGTGTACCCGAGCACGGAGAAGCTCAAGACGGGCGGCATCACCGGCAAGGTGATGTGCAAGCTCCAGTCGGCGGCCCTCGCGCTCTGCCTCCCGGAGATCCAGGAGACGCTCCCGGAGTATGTCATCCGCGACAATTCCCTGGTGTCGCTGGCGTACGCCCTGCGCAACATCCATTTCCCGAAGGACGGCTACGCCCTCCAGAAGGCCACCTACCGGCTTAAGTTCGAAGAATTGTTCCTGCTGCAGCTGTCTCTGCTCAAGCAGAAATACATCCGTTCGCGCGGCGAGCGCGGCCTGCCCATGCCCAAGGTCGGGACGGACTTCCACGCCTGCTACAACGCCCTCCCGTACACGCTCACGGGTGCGCAGCAGCGCGTCATCAAGGAGATCCGCGCGGACCTGATGAGCGGCCACCAGATGAACCGGCTGCTGCAGGGAGACGTGGGTTCCGGCAAGACGATGGTGGCGGTGCTGAGCTGCCTGATGGCCATCGGCAACGGTTTCCAGACCTGCATCATGGCGCCGACCGAGGTGCTGGCGCAGCAGCATTACGCCAACATCCAGAAATACCTGAAGCCCACTTCCGTGCAATGCGCGCTGCTGACCGGCAGCACGCCGCAGAAGGAGCGGCGCGCCATCCACGCCGCGCTCGAGGACGGTTCGCTCGGCATCCTCGTGGGCACGCACGCCCTGCTGGAGGACAACGTCGTCTTCCGCAACCTGGGCCTCGCCGTCATCGACGAGCAGCACCGCTTCGGCGTCGACCAGCGTTCGAAATTATGGAATAAAGGTCCGCTTTTGCCTCCTGGCAATGGTGCGTGGGCGCCGCGAGCGAAGCGATCTGCGGCCATCCCCCTTGAGGGGGCGCAGGGGGTGAAAGGACCGTCAGGCCAGAATGTGCCTCCGCATATTCTGGTCATGACGGCTACGCCGATTCCGCGGACGTTGGCTATGACCCTGTACGGGGACCTGGACGTGTCGGTGATCGACGAGATGCCTCCGGGGCGGAAGCCCGTGCAGACGATGTGCATCGGGCAGAACCGGCGTTCCGCGATGTACAAGTTCATGCGGGAGGAGATCGCCCGCGGCCGGCAGGTCTTCGTGGTGTATCCGCTGATTTTCGAAAGCGAAAAGATGGATCTGCAGAACCTCGAGCGGGGCTACGAAGAGATCGTGCGCGCTTTTCCGCTGCCGGACTACAAGGTCGCCATCGTCCACGGCCAGCAGAGCAACGAGGAGAAGAACTTCAACATGGCCGCCTTCGTGGCCGGCCGCGCCAATATCCTCGTCTCCACGACCGTGATCGAAGTGGGCGTGGACGTGCCCAACGCCTCCGTGATGGTCATCGAGAGCGCCCAGCGTTTCGGCCTGAGCCAGCTCCACCAGCTGCGCGGCCGCGTGGGCCGGGGTGCGGAGAAGTCCTACTGCATCCTGGTCAAGGACGTCAAGACGTCCAAGGAAGCCCAGCAGCGCCTGGACCTGATGTGCGCCACCGAGGACGGCTTCGAGATCGCCGAGCAGGACATGAAGATGCGCGGCCCGGGCGACCTCGAAGGCACGCAGCAGAGCGGTCTGCCCATCAACCTGGGGCTCGCTTCGCTCGCCAAAGACGGGCGCCTGCTCGAAGAGGCGCGCCGCTATGCCACGAAGATCCTCGACGCTGATCCCGCACTCGAGGCGCCGCAGAACGCCCCGCTGCTTCGCGAACTCCGGAAGAACAAATACGAGATCAAAGATTACAGCAAGATATCCTGACGTTTCCGGCCGGTACCTGGCTAGCGTCCGCCGCCGCCGTGGCCGCCGCCGCTGAATCCGCCGCCACCGCCGAAGGAGGTGTGGCCGCCGAAGCCGCCGCTGCTGCCGCCGCCGGAGAAGGTGGAGGACACATAAGAGGAACGGGCGTTGGTGATGGCGCGGGACAGGCTGTCCATGTTGTAGAGGACGCTGTGGAAGGTGCCGTAGTCATAGCCCACGGTCTTCTCGAAGAGGACGGGATCGATGTCCTTGAGCTGCTTGGCCACCTGGTCCGCCACCCCGAGCAGGGCGCCGAACACGAGATACTCCTGCCACAGGTGCACCTCGATGACGTTGCGCTCGCCGGTCAGGGTGAAATCCTTGAGGAACTCACGGAAGCCCAGCAACTTGCGCGCTTCCTGCTGGCCGGGGGTCGTATAGTGCTTCCCGAGGTCCATCCAGCCCTTCGAACGCAGGTTGTTGATCCCCATCGTCTGGATCTTCTCCGTCCAGTTGTACAGCCGTCTGCTGTTTCTCCTGGACCAGGTGGAGAACTCCTTGTCCTGCAGGACGCCGTCGCTGCCGGAGGCCTCCAGCATCATGCTCCAGAGATCGCTGGCGACGGAGTCGACAGGTTCCTTGCCGCTCTTGGAGTCGGCGAAGGTGATCTCGACCTTTCCTTCTGCATCCTTCCGCACGTCGAGGTAGCCCCTGTAGATCATCCGCAGGATCTCCGCGGAGGCGAGGGCGTTCTTCTTGCGGTCCTCGCCCAGGCGGGTGAGGGTGTAGTCGGAGGCGACCAGGTCGCCGTCGAAAGGTATGTCGCGGCACCAGGTGACGAGGGCCGGATCCATGCCGAGGACCTTCTTCTTGTCGCGCTTGGACACCTTGCCCATGGACTTGCGGACGGCCTTGCGGCCCAGCAGGTACATGACCAGCATGGTGAAGAAGCTGGCGATCTCGCCCGCCGTGTCGTCTTCTTCAGAATAATTGCCGTCGCCGAAGTCGGCGCCAGACATGGCAGTGGCGAGGGCGTCGCTGAAGTCCCGGTCCTGCACGCTGGGGGAGTCGAAGATCCCCTTCTCGAAGCGGATAAGGGAAATGACGGAACTGTAGTAGCCGAACGGTTCGGTGGACTCATAGACGACCGAACCATCCTCGGCGAATGCGGCCGTGCCGTTGAAACCGAAGCCCCAGATGCGCGTATTGGTCGTGTCGAACTGGACGCCAAGGCCGTCGGAGGGCTTGATCGTGACGCGGACGTGCTGCGGGGGAGCCGCCAGCTCGTCGGTGACGAACTGCATGTGGAGCATGTCGTAATCGCTGAGTGTCTTGACGACGTTGGTCATGAGATACAGGGGCTCATAGACATGGTCCCCGTACTCGCCGACACCCCAGCAGAGCTCCACGCCGCTGCGCTTGTGGACGATACCGAAACGGCCGGCCTTCTGTCTCCGGGTGCGGTCCACGTCCCATTCACCGTCGTCCGAAAGCTTCTCGCCGTCGCTGTAGACGGTGAAGTCCTGAATCTCGATGTCGCCGAGGTTCTCCCGGGGGAGGTACCACTCGGTGATCTCGTCGCCGGTGTTGACGTCCCACTTCTCGTGGATGATGGCCGATCCTGTCTTGAAGAGGGTCACCTCGATGTCCACGCTGCGGACTTTCTGTTCACGTGCAAAAACGGCAAAGGTCGAAACCAATGCCGCCAGCAAGGCAAGCCATTTCTTCATTCCTAGATATTGAGGGAAGGCATCCCGGTCTTCTGCTCCTCGGTCTTGAGGTACTCGCGGACCTTGAAGCCGAACAGGGCAGCCACGATGGAGTCGGGAATCTGACGGATGAGCTTGTTGTAGTTGGTCGCCGTGTCGTTGTATACCATCTTGCTGGTACGCACCATGTTGGTGTAGTTGTCGACAGCGTTCATCGCGATAGTGTAGTTCGCATTGGCCTTGATGTCCGGGTACTGCTCGATGACCACGTTGAGCCGGCTCATCACCTGGCCCATGAGGTTCTCCTGGGCGTCCACCTGCTCTGCGGTGCTGTTGGAGTCGATCGGACGGCGCTGGGCGATCGTGTCGCGGAGCGTGTTGTACTCATGCTCGTTGTACGACTTGATCAGCTCCACCATACCGGTGAGGGCGTCCCAGCGGCTCTCCTGCTGCACGCCGATGGTGCTCATGGCATTCTGGCAAAGCTCGTCCTTGTTGACGAGTTTGCGCTGGACGGAAATCACCCACAGGACGAGGAGGGCGACGATGACGATGGCAATGATAATTCCCATGTTTGTGTTGGTTTAGAGTTAAAATCATGTAAATATAGGAAAAAAATAAAAAACCGCCCCAAACGGAGCGGTTTTTTACTGAGATTCGCCGGTCTGGCCGGCGAATAAAGGAATTTACAGCTGCGGACCTGCGGCGACCAGCTTCTTGCCGGCCTCGTTGGACTCGTACTTCTTGAAGTTCTTGATGAAGCGGCCGGCGAGATCCTGTGCCTTCTCGTCCCAGACCTTCGGATCGGCGTAGGTGTCGCGGGGATCGAGGATGCCGGTGTCGACACCCTTGAGCTCGGTGGGAACCTCGAAGTTGAAGTAAGGGATCTGCTTGGTCGGGGCCTTGTCGATGCTGCCGTCCAGGATGGCGTCGATGATTCCGCGCGTGTCCTTGATGGAGATGCGCTTGCCGGTGCCGTTCCAGCCGGTGTTGACGAGGTAGGCCTTGGCGCCGCTCTTCTCCATGCGCTTCACGAGCTCCTCGGCATACTTGGTCGGGTGCAGCTCCAGGAAGGCCTGGCCAAAGCAGGCGGAGAAGGTCGGGGTGGGCTCGGTGATGCCGCGCTCGGTGCCCGCGAGCTTGGCGGTGAAGCCGCTCAGGAAGTAGTACTTGCACTGCTCGGGGGTCAGGATGGAGACCGGAGGCAGCACGCCGAAAGCGTCGGCGGACAGGAAGATGACCTGCTTGGCGGCCGGACCCTGGGAGAGCGGGCGGACGATCTTCTCGATGTGGTAGATCGGGTAGCTCACGCGGGTGTTCTCGGTGACGCTCTTGTCGTTGAAGTCGATCTTGCCGGCGGCGTCCACGGTGACGTTCTCGAGAAGAGCGTCGCGGCGGATGGCGTTGTAGATGTCGGGCTCGGACTCCTTGTCCAGCTTGATGACCTTGGCGTAGCAGCCGCCCTCGAAGTTGAAGACGCCCTCGTCGTCCCAGCCGTGCTCGTCATCGCCGATGAGCAGGCGCTTGGGATCGGTGGAGAGGGTGGTCTTGCCGGTGCCGGACAGGCCGAAGAAGATGGCGGTGTTCTCGCCGTTCATGTCGGTGTTGGCGGAGCAGTGCATCGCGGCGATGCCCTTGAGCGGCAGGAAGTAGTTCATCATGGAGAACATGCCCTTCTTCATCTCACCGCCGTACCAGGTGTTGAGGATGACCTGCTCCTTGCTGCTCACGTTGAATGCGACACAGGTGTCGGAACGGAGGCCGAGCTCCTGGAAGTTCTCCACCTTGGCCTTGGCGGCGCAGTACACGATGAAATCGGGCTCCTGGTCGAACTCGGCCTGGTTCATCGGGCGGATGAACATGTTGGTCACGAAATGGGCCTGCCAGGCGACCTCCATGATGAAGCGGATCTTCATTCGGGTGTCCTTGTGGGTGCCGCAGAAGCCGTCCACGACGAAGAGGCGCTTGCCGCTGAGCTGCTTGATGGCCAGGTTCTTGACTTCTTTCCAGACCTTCTCGGACATCTCATGGTTGTCGTTGGGATACTCCGGGGTGTTCCACCAAACGGTGTCCTTGGAGTTCTTGTCCATCACGATGTACTTGTCCTTGGGGGAACGTCCGGTGTACACGCCGGTCATCACGTTGATGGCGCCGAGCTCGGTCACCTGACCTTTGTCGTAGCCCTCCAGGCCGGGCTTGGTCTCCTCGTTGTAGAGGACTTCGTAGGTCGGGTTGTAGAGGATCTCGCTCACTCCCTTGATACCGTACTTGCTTAAATCGATCTTAGGCATAACTTTTATGTTTTTAGAATTTATTTTGAATAACTATCAAATCCGTTACCAAAAAATCATGCAAATATAATGATTTCCCCGCACTTTTCCAAAGCCCGCGCGGCAGAAGATTCCGGAGAAAAACGTATAAATTTGCAAAGATGGAAGCAAGGGAAGTACTGAAGCAGTATTGGGGCTATGAAGCCTTCCGGCCGATGCAGGAGGAGATCATTTCTGCCGCGGCGGAAGGGCGCGACGTGCTGGCCATCCTGCCCACGGGCGGGGGCAAGTCCGTGTGCTTCCAGGTGCCCGCCCTGATGAAGGATGGCCTTGCGCTCGTGGTCACGCCGCTGGTCGCCCTGATGAAGGACCAGGTGCAGAACCTCGCCGACCGGGGGATCCGCGCCCTGGCCGTCCACGCCGGGATGGACCGCCGGCAGGTGGACCTCGCCCTCAACAACGCCGCGTACGGGGATTTCAAGTTCCTGTACGTCTCGCCCGAGCGCCTCGGCACGGCCCTGTTCCGGTCTTACCTGGACGTGCTGCCCCTGAGCTACATCGTCGTGGACGAGGCGCACTGCATCTCGCAGTGGGGCTATGATTTCCGCCCGGATTACCTGGAGATCGGCGCGCTGCGCAAGCTCGTGGACGCGCCCGTGATCGCCCTCACGGCCACGGCCACGCCACAGGTGGCGGAGGACATCATGGACAAGCTCGGCTTCCGGGAGCGGCTGCTGCTCCGGAGCGGCTTCGAGCGGCCCAACCTCTCCTATATCGTTCGCCGCTGCGAGGACAAGACGGGGCAGCTGCTGGACATCTGCCGCGGCGTCCCGGGATCCGGGATCGTGTACATGCGCCACCGCCGCCGCTGCGAGGAGGTGGCCGCTTTCCTGAAGGAAAACGGGATCAGCGCCTCGTCCTACCATGCCGGCCTGGGCGGGGAAGTGCGTTCGGAGCGCCAGGAAGCCTGGAAACGGGGGAGCATCCGCGTGATGGTGTGCACCAACGCCTTCGGCATGGGCATAGACAAGCCGGACGTGCGATTCGTGGTGCATACGGGCCTGCCGGAGAGCCCGGAGTCCTATTTCCAGGAAGCGGGTCGCGCCGGCCGGGACGGGGAGCGCTCCTGGGCCGTCCTGCTCTGGAACGGCACGGACGTGCGGCGCCTGCGGCAGCTGCTGGACGTCTCCTTCCCTTCGCTGGAGTACATCGCCGACATCTACCAGAAGCTCCATGTCTTCTTCGAAATCCCGTACGAAGCGGGGATCGGCCGGCAGCTGAAATTCGACCTGGCGGCTTTCTCGAAGCATTTCAGGCTCCAGCCCGCGACCGTGCACTATGCCCTGAAATATCTGGAGCGCTCGGAGCACCTGACCTTCTCCGAAGATGTCGAGGTAGCCACGCAGGTGCGCATCCTGGTGGATCGCAACGCATTGTATGACATAGATCTGCCCGATCCGGCCATGGTGACGCTCCTGGAGGTGCTGATGCGCCGCTACCCGGGGATCTTCTCCTATGCGGTGCCGGTGCGGGAGGAAGCCGTCGCCGCGGCCTGCGGCCTGACGGTGCCGCAGCTGCGCCAGTTGCTCTACCGCACCTCCCTGGAGCATGTGGTCAAGTATATCCCCGGGGACCGCTGCGACGTCATCTACCTGCACCACAACCGCCTGATGCCCGGCAACGTGGACCTGCAGAAGGACAAGTACGGCTTCCTGCTGGAGAACGCCCGCCGGCGGGCGGATGCCATGACGGAGTATGCTTCCGAGGCGGATCTGTGCCGTTCGCGCTGGCTGCTGCGCTATTTCGGGCAGGAGGAATCATCCGACTGCGGGACCTGCGACGTCTGCCGTGCGTCCCGTGACGCCGGCTCCCGGATCCGCGCCTGGTGGGCGTCCCACCCCGGGGCCTCCCTGGAAGCGTTCCGCGCCTGCTGCGCCGACCCTTCCTCCGGGATGCCGCCGGATGCGGTGGAGCGCTATCGCCGCATGCTCGACGCAGGGGAGCTTTGACGGATTTGTGGTAGGAATTGAAACGCGCGTGATTTACCTTTCCCGCAAAAAGACGTAAATTTGACGGGTTATAACCGACAAACCATAACATGATGAAAAAAATACTGACTCTCTTCGCTGTGCTGGCGGGCGCTTTCAGCCTCCAGGCACAGCCTGCCGGCGGTTTCGGCGGCTTCCAGATGCCCAAGATCGACGTCCACTGCTCCGAGAAGTTCGCGGACATCGACTACGCGGGCGACGGACAGGTGTATCACCAGCTGGACGTGTACCTGCCCCGGATGAAGAAGGACTTCTATCCGGTCGTGATCCACATCTACGGGAGCGCCTGGTATTCCAACAATTCCAAGGGGATGGCCGACCTGGGCACCATCGTGAACGCCCTGCTGGATGCGGGCTACGCGGTCGTGACCCCCAACCACCGTTCGTCCGCGGATGCGAAATTCCCCGCGCAGATCCAGGACATCAAGGGCGTGATCCGCTGGGTGCGGGCGAATGCCGAGAAATACCGCCTTGATCCCTCCTTCATCGCTACGTCCGGTTTCTCCTCCGGCGGCCACCTGGCCTCGCTCGCCGCGACGAGCGGCCATGAGCCGGACCTGGAAGGGGACGTGGGCGGCAACCTCCAGTACAGCAGCCACGTGCATGCGGCCTGTGACTGGTCCGGCCCCGTGGACCTGAACTACATGAGCTGCGGCGCGGCCGAGGACACGTGGAACCATGCCCCCGAGGAGGCCGTGATGGGCTTCTCCTTCAAGGGCAACGAGGAGCGCTTCAAGGTGCTGAACGCCACCACCTACATCGACCCCTCCGACCCGCCGGTGGTGATCTTCCACGGCACGGAGGACAACGTCGTGCCGAACTGCCAGGGTTCGCATTTCTATGAGCTGCTGGACAAGGCCGGGATCCGCACCGAGCTGTACCTGGTCGAGGGCGGCGGCCACGGCATGAACATGTACACGGAGAAGACCCTCCGCTCGATGACCAACTTCCTCGACAAGGTGCGCTATCAGCACGGGGGGACCTTCGTGACCGGCACGAACCCCGTGATCACGGAGCTGTTCTCCGCCGATCCGACGGCCCGCGTGTTCGAAGGGAAGATCTATCTCTATCCTTCGCACGACATCCCCACGGTCAACTACAACGGCGAGCAGCCCTGGTTCTGCATGTCGGACTACCACGTCTTCTCCTCCGAGGACCTGACGCACTGGACGGACCACGGCAACATCGTGGACCAGAAAGACGTGCCCTGGGGCAACCCCACGGCCAATTCGATGTGGGCTCCCGAGTGCGTCGAGAAGGACGGCAAGTACTATTTCTATTTCCCGAACGCCCCCAAGACGGGCTTCGGCTTCGGCATCGGCGTGGCCGTGGCGGACAAGCCTTACGGTCCGTTCAAGATCCAGCCGGAGCGCCTCGAGGGCACCTTCGGCATCGATCCCACCGTGCTGATCGACGACGACGGCGCGGCCTACCTGATCTGGTCCGGCATGGGCTTCTCCGCCGCCCGCCTGTCGGACGACATGCTCACCCTCGCGGACAAGCCGGTGCGGCTGGACGAGACCTTCCCGGCCGGCCAGAAAGAGGGTCCGTTCGCCTTCAAGCGCGACGGGAAATACTATCTGACCTATCCCTGGGTGCGGGAGCAGGGGGGCACGGAGTGCCTCGCCTACGCGATGGCCGACAGCCCGCTGGGCCCGTACGAGTACAAGGGCGTCTTCATGAAAGAGTCGCCGACCGGATGCTGGACCAACCACCATTCCTTCGTGGAGTACAAGGGGCAGTGGTACCTGTTCTACCACCACAATGACTTCTCGCCCACCTTCGACAAGAACCGCTCCGTGCGCGTCGACAAGGTGTCCTTCAACCCTGACGGCACGATCCAGGAGGTGATCCCGACCTGGCGCGGCGTGGGTTATTTCAAGGCTTCCGACGAGCTGAACATCGACCGTTACAGCGAAATTTCCGGCGCCACGGTGGACTACCTGGACGAGTACAACCTCTTCGCCGGCTGGAAGACCGTTTTCGCGAAGCCGGGCGACAAGGTCCGCTTCAATGAGGTCGATTTCGGGAAGAAGGCTCCCAAACGCATCCAGATGCGCCTCTGCAGCGCCGCCGGGGCCACGTTCCGCATCTACGTGGGCGGCAAGAAGAAAGACATCATCTTCCCGGCCTGCGCCGACTGGACCGTGATGGAAGTCCCCACTTCGATGGGCGCCAAGGGCATGCAGGACATTACCGTGGAGCTGCTCGCCGGCTCTGCCGAAGTGGACTGGATCTCCTTTAAATAGCGGCTATTGCCGGATCAGCGTCACCACCCCCGCGGAGAGGGGGGCAAGGGTGAGGGTGACGGCATCGTTTTGCGGTTGCAGCGCCGTTTTCCGGCGGGCAACCGCATTCTTTTGCGCCATGCTGTTGGCCGCGTCGAGGCTGCCGGGGGCGATGTATTCGTATTCCGCGCCGGCAAGCGGGCCCCAGTCGCCGGTGAGCGTCAGGGTGTAGGGCTTGTCGGTGGGGTTGACGGCCTTGACGGTGACGTGGCCGGCGTTTTCCGCCAGGGTGGCGGAGATGCTCAGCTCTTTCGTATCTTCTTCATAGGCAAGCCGGTAGGGAGAGTAGTGGTCGTACCATAGCTCGGTGACGAGGTAGTTGGGGGCGACGAACAGGTCCTTGTAGTCGAAGTTGATGAAGGCGTTGTTCCAGTCCGGGGCGTCGGTGCGGCGGATGAAGAGCGCCGCGGCGCCCATCGCCACCACGTCCAGGTTCTCGCAGACGTTGAGGAAACCGCCGGCGAACAGGCCCGTGCGCCAGTCGGTGCTGTTGAGGTTCCATTCGGAGATGAAGAGCTTGATGTTGGGGTTCGGGCAGTTCGAGATCATGCCGGCATAGCGCCGGTACTGCTGCGCAAGGCGCTCCGGGCCGGTGGCGTAACCGCCGGCTTGCTCGTAGTGGTGAAGGGACAGGTAGTCGAAATAGCGTCCGGAGCGGTTCAGGAAGGCTTCGTCCTCCGGGAAGCCGCCGCAGGCGATGATGCGGATGGTCGGATCGACCGCGCGCATGGCGGTGGAGAAGTCGCGGACGCACTTCTCGTAGCGGTCGATGCCCATCTCCCACATCTCGTTGTCGATCTCCCAGTACTTGACGTTGTAGGGCTCCGGATGGCCGTTGGCGGCGCGTTTGGCGCCCCATTCGCCCGTGGCGGGTTCGTTGCAGTAGCGCAGCCAGTTGACGGCATTCTCCAGGATCTGCCGGTACTCCGATTCGGGCCGCTCGAAGGCCACGCTCACCACGATGACGGGTTCGCTGTCCACTTCGCGGCAGAAGCGGATGAACTCGTCGGTGCCGAAGCAGTTCTGGTCATAGTCCATCCACATCCAGTGGTCCCAGCGGCGGCGCGCTTCCTGCGGACCGATGCCCCAGCGCCAGTCGTACTGTGCGGCATAACCGCCGCCCGGCCAGCGCAGGCAGGTCGGATGCAAATCCTTGACAGCCTGGAAGATATCGGGCCGGAAGCCGCCCAGGTCCTGCCCGGTGCGGGTGCCCATCGAGGTCTGGTCGATCAGCAGCGTGCCGTCCTCGGCGGCGATGGCGAAGTCGGCGTCGCCCTCCCAGGCGCCTGCGTCCAGGGTGAACGTATACTTCTGCCAGTCGGGGGACGGGCAACCCAGGCTCTGGCGGACGATCCATTCGCCATCCCGGCGAAGTCCGACGCTCAGGCGGGCGTTGCCGTCGCCTTTCGCGTAGACGGAGCCGGTGAAAGCATCGCCCGGCCGGACGGCCTGCGGGCCCTGCTGCAGGCCGGAAACGCCCTTGGTGCGGATACGCTGGGCGTAATCCATGTTGACGGCGTCGCCCTTGACGAGCTGGAAGGTGCCGTCTCCGAAAGCGGTCCACTCGGGCGCCACGTCGGGCACCTTGACCTGTTCGGGCATGCCCGAGAACAGGACCTGTCTGCCCGAGGTGATGCGGATGTTGCGGTAGAGGGCTTCCGTATAGTTCTCCCAGAGGGTGATGGTGTTCTGCCTGCGGCCGGTCGGAACGGTCTTGGAAAGGATTTTCCGGCCGTCCCACCACACGGTGACGCTGCGGCCGCGGCAGCTGACCTTGACGTGGTGCCAGGCCTGCTGGTCGATCTGGGCGGCCTGCGCCGCCTTGGTGGCCATGGGCTCAAGCGCCAGCACCTTGCGGGTGCGGTTGCCGAAGGAGGGGACCTCTTTCTCCACTTTCGTGGCCAGGCTGAACCCGGCGCTCACGGCCTGCTTCTGGGCGGCCGCAAGGGCCTTGGCCTGGGCGTCGGCCTCGATCTGGGACTGGGTCTGGGCCAGGGCGAAGTGCTGCCCCTCATAGGCGGGATCGTAGAGCCGCAGGAAATAGGGCTCCCCGTCAGCCTGGTCCTTGACGGCGAAGCGCAGGTCCAGCAGGCCGCCGCTCCAGCGCCGCCCGGGCAGCAGGTAGGCGCGCCACTTCACGTCCATCTCGATGTCATAGCTGTCGGTGTCCAGCCGCACCAGCTCGATGGGCTGCTCGTAGCGGGTGGGGGAATGCAGCACCTCGTCCGCGTCGGCGAACCAGCCGTCGAAATAGCCGTCGCGCGGCGGGATGCCGGGGTAGTGCTCGGGCTCGAAGGAGCGGCCGTAGATGATCTCCTGCCAGACGCCGTTGTTGGCCGAGAAATAGATGTGCTCGAAGAGCTGGCCGTAGATGAGCGGGTCGATCCGGCCGTCGATGGCCTTGGTGTCGACGCGGAGGCTGACGCTTTCCTGCGCAGCGGCGCAAAAGCCCAGCAGGGCGGCGCACAGGAGGAGGATTCGTTTGGGTGCTGTCATGGGGGCGAAAAATAGTTCTCCACAAAGTTAGTGATTATCCGCAATTCTTCGTATCTTTGATACAGATACAGAAACCTGACCGCGATGAACCTTTTCCGTACCTCTTTTCTGGCCGGAGCGCTGGTGCTTGCCGCCGCCTTTCCGGCATGGGCCCAGAATGGCCAGACCCCGATTTACCTGGACACTTCCTTCTCCTTCGAGGAGCGCGCGACGGACCTGGTGTCCCGCCTGACGCTCGAAGAGAAACAGAGCCTGCTGGGCAACAACATGGCCGCCATCCCGCGCCTTGGCGTCAAGAACTACAATATCTGGAGCGAGGCGCTGCACGGCGTGCTGACGGGCGCCAACCCGTCGGCGGGCCTGCGCGGACCGACTTCCTTCCCCAACAGCGTCGCCCTCGGCTCGTCCTGGGATCCCGCGCTGACGGAGCGGATGGCTTCGGCCATCGCCGAGGAGGCGCGCGCCATCTACCAGACCGGCACGAAGGGGCTGACCTTCTGGTCGCCGGTCGTGGAGCCCGTGCGCGACCCCCGCTGGGGCCGGACGGGCGAGTCTTACGGTGAGGATCCCTTCCTCGCGGCGGAGATGGCCGCCGGCTTCGTCCGGGGGTTGATGGGCGATGACCCGAAGTACCTCAAGGCCGTCCCGACGGCCAAGCACTACTTCGCCAACAACAGCGAATTCGACCGCCACGTCAGCAGTTCGGACATGGACAGCCGCGACATGCGCGAGTTCTACCTCTATCCGTACAAGCGCCTGATCGAGGACGAGCATCTGCCCTCGATCATGTCTTCCTACAACGCCGTGAACCACGTGCCGACTTCCGCGAGCGTCTTCTACCTGGACACGCTGGCCCGCCGTACCTACGGAATGAAGGGCTACGTGACCGGCGACTGCGCGGCCATCGAGGACATCTGGAACGGGCACTACTATGTCGAGACACGCGAGCAGGCCACCGCGGCGGGCCTCAAGGCGGGCGTGGACTGCGACTGCGGCAGCATCTACCAGCGTTTCACGACCAACGCCTACGAGCAGGGCATCGTGTCGATGGCGGAGATCGACCGCGCCCTGATCCATCTGTTCACCATCCGGATGCGGACCGGTGAGTTCGACCCGGACCAGCTGGTGCCGTACACGCAGTACGAACCGTCCCGGGTGAGTTCCGCGGCCAACCGCGCGCTTGCGGCCGAGCTGGCCGTGCGCACCCCGGTCCTGCTCAAGAACGAGGGCGGGGCGCTTCCGGTCGACCCCGCTTCGATCCGGAGCATCGCCCTGATCGGCCCCCAGGCCGACGACGTGGAGCTCGGCCCCTATTCCGGCCGTCCGGAGCAGGACGCGATGATCTCGCCCTTCGCCGGCATCAGCAAGTATCTTTCGGACAAGGGCTATGACGTGGACGTGCGCCTCGCCGCGGGCGGCGACATCAAGAGCAAGAGCAACCTGCTGTACGTCGCCTATTTCGAAATCGGGAAGACGGACGGCAGCACCGCGCATTACGATGCGACGCAGTATTCTTCCTGTGCCGACGGCATCACCGTCGGGTCCGGCATGGGTGACGAGGAGCAGGTCCGCACCATCGACGACGGCTCCTGGACCGCCTATGAGAACATCGACATCACGAATATCGAGGACATCACCGTCGGGCTCAACATCCCCACCGAAGGCGGCATCGTCGAGATCCGCGTGGGCGGCCCGGACGGCCAGTTGATCGGCCGCATCGAGGCGACCAGGGCCTCCGGCGCCCGCGTGGGCGGCGTGTATGGCGCCAGCATGCCGATGAAGACCTCCGCCCTCAAGCTGGGCTTCAACGGTCCCCAGACCCTGTACCTGGTCTATAAAGCCCCGCAGGACGCCCCGATCGACGAAGCGACGCTCGCGGCGGCGCGCGACGCGGACGTGGCCGTCGTGTTCGTCGGCACCGACGAGAACACGGCGACCGAGGAGGCCGACCGCCTGACGCTCCTGCTGCCCGGCAACCAGCTCGCCCTCATCCAGGCCGTCGCGGCGGTGAACCCGCACACCATCGTGGTGATGCAGACCCTCGGCTGCGTGGAGGTGGAGGAATTCCGCCACCTGCCCGGCGTCGGGGGCATCCTCTGGACGGGCTACAACGGCCAGGCCCAGGGCGAGGCGATCCCGCGCCTGCTCTTCGGGGAGGTCTCCCCGGGCGGCAAGCTCAACGCCACCTGGTTCAAGAGCGTGAAGGACCTGCCGGCCATCACGGACTACAACCTCCGCCGCAGCGCGGGGGCCGGCGGCCGCACCCTGTGGTATTTCGACCGCGAGGTGTCCTATCCCTTCGGCTACGGCCTGAGCTATACGACCTTTGAATACGGCAATTTCCGCATCAGCCGCAGCGCCATCACCCCGAACGACAAGGTGACGGTGAGCGTGGACGTGCGCAACACGGGGAAATACAGCGCCGACGAGGTGGTGCAGGTGTATGTGTCCACGCCGGACAGCCCTGCCTCGCTGGAGCGTCCGGTCAAGCGCCTCAAGGGCTTCCGCCGGGTCACGGTCCCGCGCGGGCAGACCCGCACGGTGGACATCGAGATCGATTGCGCCGACCTCTGGTTCTGGGATATGGAGGCGGACCGGATGACCTGGGATCCCGGGCGCTATGTCTTCGAGGTGGGATCGTCCTCGCAGGATATCCGCGGCACGGTCAGCGCCGTGATGTCCGGCCGCCTGGACCGCCGGCTGAAGACGGTCTGGGCTTCGGCGGACGCCACCATCCTGCGCATCGGACAGACGGTGCGGGCGGAGTTCTCCGCCTGCATGAACGACGACAGCTTCTACGAAGGGGCGAAGGCGGTCTGGACGAGCAACAATCCCGACGTGGCCGCCGTCGAGGCGGACGGGACCGTGCGGGCCGTGTCGATGGGCGTGGCCACGGTCACCTGCTCCGTCACCATCGACGGGACCACGCTCTCCGACTCCTTCGCCGTCAAGGTGATGCCCGAATTCGCCCTGGCGTCCCTGAAGGTGGGCGGCAAGGCCGTGAAAATCGGCGACGCCACCCAGTTCAGCTACCTGCTCAAGGCCGGCAAGGCTCCGCTCGTGGAGGCGGTTTCCGCCCATCCGGGCGTGATCGCGGAAGTCCGGCAGGCAGAACGCGTGCCCGGCACCGCGGTGGTGACCCTGAGCGACCCGCAGACGGGCGACAGCCGCGTCTGGACCGTGAATTTCGGCACGGCAGGCTCGTCCGACAGTTTCGACATGAGCAGCATCCCGGGCAAGGCCTGGAGCTGGGTGCGGGAGGATCCCGCCGCCTGGACCCTCACGGAGCAGATCGGCTCGCTGGTGCTGACGGCCGGGGCTGGCGACATCGCCGGCACCGGCAACAAGGCCGCCAACCTGTTGCTGCAGGAGGCCAATTCGGACTGGACCGTGGACCTCAAGATGCGATGCTTCTCCACGCCGGCGATGCCGGCGCAGAATGCCGGCCTGGTCGCTTACGAGTCGGACGACAGTTTCGTCAAATTCGTCTACGGGTCCGCTTTCGGCATGCGGCGCGGCCAGGATGCCGCACCGGGCGCTGGCCAGCTGCAGTTGCTGGTCGAGGAAAACGGGGCGCAGAAGTCCCTGGTCTCGCTGAGCCTGGACGGCATCATCGGTGCGGACCAGGTCCTGTACCTGCGTCTGGTGAAGGACGCGGACGCCTACACGGCCTGGTATTCCGTGGACGGCAGGAAATATGAGAAGATGGGCGTGGCGAGCGCCGTGCTGCAGGACGTCCGCGTGGGCGTGATGGCCTGCGAAGGCGAGATGCCGGCGATGATGCGCGGCTTCGGCGGCGCCATGCAGCTGCCGGCCGCCGCGCCGTTCAAGGTGGCTTTCGAGGAATTCGGAATCGAAAGCCGCGGCAAGTCCCTGCCCGCTTCCTACGTGACCGCCGGCCTGGACACTTATTATGCACAGAGGAAACTTACGAACCGATAACGATATGAAACATCTTTCCATTCTTTCCGCGGCGGCCCTGCTGCTCCTTTGCGGGACTGCGGCCGCCCAGGCGCCGGGCGGCCCCTTCGGCCGCAGCGCCACGCCGCAAGTCGCTCCGGACGGCCGTGTGACCTTCCGGATCATGGCCCCAGAGGCGCAGTCGATGAGCGTCAACATCGGCGGCAAGGATTATCCGATGGCCAAGGGGGAGAACGGCGTGTGGACGGTGACGACCGACCCGCAGGTCGAGGGCTTCCATTTCTATGCCCTCAAGACCGGCGGCCTGTCCTATGCCGACCCCAACGTCCGTTCTTATTTCGGCACCGGCCGCTATGCCAGCGCGCTGGAAGTGCCCGAGGCGCCGGACGTGGCCGCATACTACACGCCCCGGCAGGGCGTGCCGCAAGGGGCGGTCCGCTCGGTCCGCTATTATTCCAAGATCTGCGGGGCATATCGCCGCATGATCGTCTATACCCCGGCGGAGTATGACCGGAACCCCTCCAAGCGCTATCCTGTGCTGTACCTGCAGCACGGCGGCGGTGAGGATGAGACCGGCTGGATCTACCAGGGCTTCGCGGACGTGATCCTGGACAACCTGGTGGCGGACGGCAAGGCCGTGCCGATGATCGTCGTGATGGAGCACGGGGTCGCGCATCCCGCGGACGACCCTTCCGCGGACGTGTTCGACGCCGTGATGGCCGAGGAAGTCGTGCCCCTGGTGGACAGGCAGTTCCGCACCCTCGCGGACCGCGACCACCGGGCGACCGCCGGCCTGTCCTGGGGCGCCAAGCAGGCGTACGACCTGGGCTTGGGGCACCGTGACCTGTTCTCCGCCGTGGCGGGCTTCAGCGGCATCATCGTGATCGGGGAGTTCGATGTCCGGAATCCCGGCTGGCGCGATCCCGCGAAGCTCACCGCCGCCTATGACGGCATCTTCAGCGACCCCAAGTGGTTCAACGACAACTACCACCTGCTCTTCATTTCCAACGGTGAGGCCGAAGGATCCCACCTGAAAGAGATGTCCGCCCTGTTGAAGGAGCGGGGGATCGACAATGAATTCTACCAGTCGCCGCGCACGGCCCATGAATGGCTGACCTGGCGCCGGAGCCTGTACCTGTACGCCCAAGAACTCTTCAAATGGTAACCGTCATGAAAAAGCATCTGATTCTTTTCGCCCTGCCGCTGCTGGCCATGATGGCCGCCTGCAAGGGTCCGGCCGTGGGTGTGATCACAGAACCGGTCAGCGCCTCCACCAACCTTGAAGGGCGTGAATTCCCGAAGATCTATCCCGACCTGAGCGTCGAGTTCGCCGTGGCCGCCCCGGAGGCGGATGCCGTCTCCGTGGACATCTGCGGCACGGTCTATCCGCTGAGCCGGGAAGAAGACGGCTCCTGGCGCGGCATGACGGAGCCGCTGGAGCCGGGCTTCCATTATTATTTCCTGGTCGTGGACGGCGTCCGCCTGCCCGACCCGAACAGCACCCTGTTCTTCGGCAGCGGGGTGGAGGCCAGCTGCATCGAGATCCCGGAGGCCGGCGTGGACTTCTATCTCGAGAAGGACGTGCCGCACGGCGAGGTCCGCATGCAGCGCTACTGGTCCCCGAGCCTGAACCAATGGCGGGTCTGCTACGTCTACGTGCCTGCGGAGTACCTGCAGGACAATGACAAGCGCTATCCCGTGGTCTATATCCAGCACGGCGGCGGCGAGGACGAGACCGGCTGGTTCCGCCAGGGCAGGACCGACATCATCATGGACAACCTGATCGCTGCGAAGAAGGCCGTCCCGATGCTGGTCGTGGCCGATTACGGCCAGGCGGGCAATTTCGAGAAGATCCTCCTCGAGGAGACCATCCCCATGATTGACAAGAACTACCGGACGATCCCCGATCCGAAACACCGCGCCATGTGCGGCCTGTCCTTCGGCGGCGGCCAGTCCTGGTCCATCGGCCTGAAGCATCCCGAGGTCTTCTCCTCGATCGGCGTCTTCTCCTCCGGCATGTTCGGCGGCGTGGGCGCGGGAGCTTATGCCCCGTTCAGCGTGGAGAGCCAGCTCCCCGAGCTGCTGGCCGGCAAGGATGCCTTCAATGCCGCGCACGACGTGTTCTACATCTCCTGCGGCGAGGGCGATCCGCGCATCGAGCACACCCGCAACGCCGCCGAGGCCCTCAAGGCCGCGGGGGCTGACGTGATCTTCAAGGCGTGGCCGGGCGCCCACGAGTGGCAGCCCTGGCGCAAGTCCCTGCACGAATTTGCGCAGATGCTGTTCAGATAGGCATGCGCTGCCCGGGTGGTGCTTGTTCGTTATTTGTCATTTTTGTTTTATACTGATTTAAACGCTTGTATGAAAAGATTTTTTCTTTTTTTGGCCGCTGCGCTCTGCCTGTGCGCATGCGCCAGGCAGGTCCCCGGTCAGGTCAAGGTGACCGGCGGCGTGGTCCAGGGCACGGTCCTGGAGGATATGGCGGTTTATAAGGGCATTCCCTTCGCGGCGCCGCCCGTGGGTGAGCTGCGTTGGAAAGCGCCCCAGCCCGTGGTGCCCTGGGAGGGCGTCCTGACGTGTGACGAGTTCGGTCCCGACCCGATGCAGGCCGGCCACCGGAACGTCAGCGAGGACTGCCTCTACCTGAATGTCTGGACGCCCGCGAAGAGTCCGAAGGAGAAACTCCCGGTGATGGTGTGGATCTATGGCGGCGGTTTTGCCGGCGGCGCCACGTCCGAGTTTGACGGCGAGGCGCTGGCCCGCCAGGGCGTGGTCCTGGTGAGCGTGGCCTACCGTGTCGGCAAACTGGGCTTCCTGTCCCTGCCCGAACTCTCCGCGGAGGATCCGCACGGGGTCAGCGGCAACTACGGCCTGCTGGACCAGATCGCCGGCCTGAAGTGGGTGCAGGACAACATCGCCAAGTTCGGCGGCGACCCGTCGAAGGTGACCATTTTCGGCGAGTCCGCCGGCGGCATCTCCGTGAGCATGCTGTGCGCTTCGCCGCTGTGCAAGGGCCTCTTCCGCGGCGCCATCTCCCAGAGCGGCGGTTCCTTCGGGCCGTTCCAGCACAGGACCAATCCCGGAGAGAACATGCAGAGCATCCGCTTCGCCGAGGAGGACAACACGGCGTGGGCCAAGGCCGCTTTCGGTGAGAACTATACGCTCGCGCAACTGCGGGCGGCTGATGTCAAGGACGTCATGGGCGGCTTCGGCGGAAGCGGCGGCTGGCCCATCGTGGACGGCTACGTGATCCCGGACGACCAGTACAAGCTCTACGAGGCGGGGAAGTACAACGACGTGGACGTGCTGATCGGCTATAACTCCGACGAGGGCCTCAGTTTCGGTTTCTCCAGAGGACCCGGAAGCCACGAGGACCAGACCCGCGCCCGGTATGAGGACTATGCCGACAAGCTGCTCGCCGCCTATCCGGTGGAAGCCGACGGCTCGGTGGGCAAGACCGCCCGCGACCTCACGCGCGACGCCGCCTTCGGCTGGCAGACCTGGGCCTGGGCCCGCCTGCAGGCGAAGACGGGCAAGGGACGCGTGTGGCTGTATTATTTCGACCAGCATCCCGACTATCCGGCGGATTCCCCGATGTACGGTCGCGGCTCTCCCCACGGCCAGGACGTGGACTATGTCTTCGGCCGGAGGAAGGTGGAACAGCCAAGCGACAAGGATCTGCAGGATTGGATGATGGCCTACTGGACCAATTTCGCCAAGACGGGCGATCCCAATGGCGCAGGACTGGCGGCATGGCCGCGTTTCGACAACGACAACCCGCAGTCGATGCTGCTGACCGGCAGCGGCTGCAAGGCGATTCCCGTGCCGTCCGAGGCGGCCCTGAAAGTGCTTGACGAATATTTCTCCTGGCGTCGCGGCCAGGAGATCCCTATCAGATAATTATTGTGAGACACTGCTTCTTTACCCTGCTGGGCCTGCTGTCGATCACGGCGGCGTGGGCGCAGAACCCCATCATCCGGACATCCTATACGCCGGATCCGGCACCTTACGTGCACGGAGAGAAACTCTACCTGGCCGTGGACCACGACGAGGATGACGCCACCTACTTCAAGATGAAGGACTGGCAGCTCTACAGCACCGAAGACATGGTCAACTGGACCTATCTCGGCACGCCGGTCTCCACGGCCACCTTCCCCTGGGCGTTCCAGGGGGACCGTGCCTGGGCTTCGCAGCTGGTCGAGCGGGGCGGGAAGTGGTACTGGTATGTCTGCCTGACGGAAGCGGCCACGCGCGCCGATGCGTTGGCCGTCGCCGTGGCGGACGATCCGCAGGGACCGTACAAGGACGCCATCGGCGGGCCGCTGGCCACGGGCTTCTCCTTCATCGACCCGACCGTCTTCATCGACGATGACGGCTCCGCCTGGCTCTTCTGGGGCAACAAAGGCTGCTGGTACGGCCGCCTGGGCGAGGACATGGTTTCCTTCCCGGAAGGATGGAAAGAAGTCCCGGGCTGGGGCGACCCCGCCTGCTTCGGGCCGGAATCCATGAAGCCGGACTGGTCGGACGGCGGCCGGGAGAAAATGATGGTCGGCTACGAAGAGGGCCCCTGGCTCTACAAGCGCGACGGCATCTATTACCTGTCCTATCCGGCCGGCGGCGTGCCTGAGCACATGGCTTATTCGACCGCCACGTCCATCCATGGCCCATGGCAGTACCGGGGACGCATCATGGACGAGGCGGAGAACAGCTTCACCATCCACGGGGGCAATGTGGATTTCCTGGGACATCATTACATGTTCTACCACAACGGCGCCCTGCCCAACGGCGGCGGCTTCCACCGGAGCGCCTGCGTGGAGGAGTTCACCTTCGGCGCGGACATGTCCATTCCCTTCATTCCGTTTACGGAAAAGGGGGTGGAGCCCCTCCGGACCCTGAATCCGTACGTGATGACGGAGGCGGAGACGATGGCCTCCGGCTACGGCCTGAAGACCGACCGCGAGGACGGCAGGCGCCACTGGGTGACTTCCGTGCACAACGGCGACTGGCTCTGTGTGCGCAACGTGGATTTCGGGGACGAGCCGGCCGTGCTGGTCTCGCTGGAGATGCTCAATTTCCAGCATCCGGGCACGGTGGACTTCTTCCTGGACGAACTGGGCGGGCGGGCTGTCGCTTCCGTGCCGGTGAACGGGGAGAATATGCTCGTGAAAGCGCCCGTGGACGCACGGGCGGTGGGAGTACATGACCTGTACCTGCTCTTCCGGGGCGGGGACGGGGAGCTCTTCGACCTGGACTGGTGGGTGTTCAACCACCACCTCAACATGCCGCTCATCCAGACCAAGTACACGGCGGACCCGGCTCCGATGGTGTACGACGGCACGGTCTACCTGTACACGACCCACGACGAGGACGGGGCGGACGGCTTCGAGATGTTCGACTGGCTCCTCTACACCAGCACCGACATGGTCAACTGGACGGACCACGGGGCCGTGGCCTCGCTGGACGATTTCGCCTGGTATGACGGGAAGAACGGCGCCTGGGCCGAGTGCGTGGTGGAGCGCGGCGGCAAGTTCTATATGTATTGCCCGATCCACGGTCACGGCATCGGCGTGCTGGTGGCCGATTCGCCCTTCGGGCCCTTCAAGGATCCGCTGGGAGAGCCGCTGGTATGGCAGAAGGAGCATTGGGAGGACATCGATCCCTCGGTGTTCATCGACGACGACGGGCAGGCCTACATGTACTGGGGCAACCCGAATGTCTACTGGGTGAAGCTGAACGAAGATATGATCTCCACCAGCGGCCCCATCCACAAGCTCGACTACAAGATCGAGCATTACCAGGAAGGGCCCTGGTTCTACAAGCACGGCGGCCGCTACTACCTGGCGTTCGCCTCGACCTGCTGCCCGGAGGGCATCGGCTATGCGATGGCGGACAGCCCGGAGGGGCCCTGGCGGTCGATGGGCCACATCATGGACCGCACCTGGCGTACCCGGGGCAACCATCCCGGCATCATCGAGTACAAGGGGCAGTCCTACATTTTCGGCCTGAACTACGACCTGATGCATCTGGAGACCTTCAGGCACCACGAGCAGCGGAGCGTCTCCGCCGCCCCGATGTACTATGAGGCGGACGGATCCATCCGCAAGGTCCCTTACTGGCTGGACAACGTCCTGGAGCAGGTCGGGACCTTCAATCCGTTCCGGACGGTGCCCGCGGCGACGATGGCCTGGGGCTACGGCCTCAAGACCCGTCCGGACGCAGCGCAGGGCGTCGTGCTGAACAGCATCGACGCCGGGGAGTCGCTGCTGATCCGGGGCGTGGATTTCGGCGCCCGCGGCGCGAAATCCTTCACCGCCGGCGTCCAGGCGCCTGAGGGCGGCTGCATCGAAGTGCGCCTGGATGCGCCCGACGGGCCGCTGGCGGGTACGCTCAAGATGAAGCCCGGCAAGGGCTGGACGCAGCAGAACTGCCGCCTGAGCGGCGCCAAAGGGGTGCATGACCTGTATTTCGTCTTCCCGGAAGGCGGATTCGAATGGGCTTGGTGGAAAATGAAATAAGGCATATGCGATTCTTCCGGACTTTCCTGCCGGCCGTACTGGCCGCCTGTCTCGCCGCCGCCTGTGCGCGGCCCGTGACCCATTGCGTCAACCCGCTGACCAGCACCGACATCCCGGACAACGACGTGATCCGGGTGGGGGAGGACTACTACATGGTCAGCACCACGATGTATTTCTGCCCCGGCGCACCCGTCATGCATTCCCGCGACCTGGTGCACTGGCGCATCGTGGATTATGTCTATGACTGCCTCGAGGACGACGACGTCTACAACCTGCGCGACGGGCGCAACGCCTACGGCAAAGGCCAGTGGGCGACGTCGCTGCGTTACGAGAACGGCCGTTTCTGGGCGCTGTTCATCGCCAACGACCAGGGGAAGACCTATGTCTATTCGACGCCCCGGATCGGGGAACCCTGGACGCGCCGGGTCATCGACCGGCCCTTCCACGACGCTTCGCTCCTCTTCGAGGACGGGCGTGTCTTCGTGGTCTGGGGCAACGGCGAGATCCGCATCACCGAGCTCGAGCCGGACCTGTCCGGCGTCAAGGCGGGCGGGGTGGACCAGGTCCTGTTCACCAGTCCCCGGGAGGGCTACATGCTCCGCGCCGAGGGCGCGCACATCTACCACATCGGCGACTGGTACTATGTCCTGGTCATCGACTGGCCCGCCGGGGGCGTCCGTACGGAGACCTGCTGGCGCAGCCGCGAACTGCTCGGGACCTATGAGCCGAAGACCATCCTGCAGGGCAGGTTCGACGGCCGCCAGGACGGCGTGGCGCAGGGCGCCATCATCCGGACGCAGCGCGGCGACTGGTACGCCATGATGTTCCAGGACCACGGCGCCGTGGGCCGCATCCCGACCCTGCAGCCCCTGACCTGGGTGGACGACTGGCCCGTCCTGGGCGATAACGGGGTGCCTGTCAAGGAATTCGACGTGAATCTCGCCCCGGACGGGGAGGACTGTGTCTGGGCATCCGACGAATTTGATGCCGCCAAGCTCTCGCTGGTCTGGCAGTGGAACCACAAGCCGCTGGACGGCTGCTGGTCGCTGTCGGCGCGTCCGGGCTGGCTTCGCCTGACCGCCGGACAGCTTGCCGGCGGCCTTGCCGATGCGCGCAACACGCTCACCCAGCGGACTTTCGCCCCGGCGTGCACAAGTACGGTCCTGCTGGACGGATCCGGGTTGCAGCCCGGGGATTTCGCCGGCCTGAGCGCCTTCCAGAGCAACCGCGCGGACATCGGCCTGCGCTGCACGGACGCCGGGCTGGAGCTGTATGCCTTGCTGGAGAGCCCCGAACGCCGCGGCCGCGAGACCGTCCGCGTGCAGCGCGAGCTGCTCGCCGTACCCGCCGCCGCGCCGCAGGTGCAGCTGCGTATCCGCTATGATTTCAACGCGGATCAGGCATGGCTGGCCTACAGCTGGGACGGAAGCGCCTGGACGGAGCTGGCAGAGCCGCTCCAGATGCGCTACACACTGGATTATTTCACCGGCTACCGCAGCGCGCTGTACTGCTATCCGACCCGCACGCCGGGCGGACACGCCGACTTCGACTGGTTCCACCAGGAATAGACGGGATCATCCTGAAAAAAACACCCTCGGCATGAAGTAATTTTGAAAGGAAATAGTGCATTTCTTACGTATGCGTATGCGCGGGATTCGTTATATTTGCAATATGAAAACCACACGTATTCTTCTGCTGGCGCTCTGCGCCGCCGCGGCGCTCTCCTGCGCGAAGGAGCAAGGCGACCGCTTCTACAAACTCAAGAACAACGCCGGGATGGAAGTGACCGTCACCAACTTCGGCGCCCGCATCGTGTCCGTCGTCCTGCCGGACAAGGACGGTGTGAAGCGCGACGTGGTGCTGGGCTTCGACACGGTCGAGGAGTATTATCCCGAGAACAACCAGAGCGACTTCGGCGCCGCCATCGGCCGCTACGCCAACCGCATCGGCCAGGGCAAGTTCACCCTCGACGGGGTGGAGTACGACCTGCCGAAGAACAATTTCGGCCACTGCCTGCACGGCGGGCCGACCGGATGGCAGTACAAATCGTTCAAGGTCGTCGAGGCCGACGCGCGTCACATCCGCCTGCGCGTCGATTCCCCGGACGGGGACAACAACTTCCCGGGCGCCGTCACGGCCTTCGTGACCTACACGCTGACGGACGACTGCAAGATCGACATCGCCTACGAGGCCACCTCCTCGGCGCCGACGATCATCAACATGACCAACCACTCCTATTTCAACCTCTCCGGCGATCCCGCGAACCGCAGCATCTGCGACGACGAGCTCTACATCAACGCCTCGCAGTTCACCCCGGTGGACGCGACCTTCATGACCACCGGCGAGATCCTCCCCGTCGCGGGCACGCCGATGGACTTCACCGAGTTCCACCGCATCGGCGAGCGCATCGAAGACTTCTCCTATGAGCAGCTCAAGAACGGCAACGGCTATGACCACAACTGGGTCCTCGACACCCGGGGGGACGTGAGCCAGGTGGCGGCCGAGGTGTACTGCCCGCTGACCGGCATCGACCTCAAGGTCTACACCGACGAGCCGGGCATCCAGGTCTATACCGGCAACTTCCTCGACGGCACCGTGACCGGCAAGGGCGGGGTGGTCTACGAGCAGCGCCACGCGATCTGCCTGGAGACCCAGCACTATCCCGACAGCCCCAACAAGCCCCAGTGGCCGTCCGTCGTGCTCCGTCCCGGCGAGACCTACCACAGCCATTGCATCTTCGCCTTCAGCGTGAAATAGTGTCCAAACCTTTACCGATATGTTGAAATTCATGCCTCTTCAGGTCGACCTGAACCGCATTTCCCTCGCGTCCTGGGACTGGATCGTCATCGGAATCTTCTTCCTGGCGATGGTCTGGATCTGCTGGGACGTCTCCCGCAAGAAGAAAGAGACCTCCGGCGACTACTTCCTGAGCGGCCGCACGGCCACCTGGATCGCCATCGGCGCCTCCATTTTCGCCTCCAACATCGGCTCGGAGCACCTCATCGGCCTGGCCGGCACCGGCGCTTCCGCCGGCATGGCCCAGGCCCACTGGGAGATCCAGGGCTGGATGATCCTCATCCTGGGCTGGGTCTTCGTCCCGTTCTACGAGCGGAGCATGGTCTATACGATGCCCGAATTCCTCGAGAAGCGCTACAACAAGGAGAGCCGCGGCATCCTGACCTGGCTGTCCCTCGCGAGCTATGTCCTCACCAAGGTGTCTGTGACGGTGCTCGCCGGCGGCCTCGCGCTTAACACGCTGCTCGGCATCAACTTCTGGGTGGCCGCCCTGGCCCTCGTGATCATCACCGCCATCTACACCGTCATCGGCGGCATGGAGTCCGTGCTGAAGACCTCGGTCCTGCAGACGCCCATCCTGCTGCTCGGCTCGCTGGTCATCCTCTGGCTCGGCCTCCGCGAGCTCGGCGGCTGGAATGCGATGATGGACATCTGCAACGCCCAGCCCGTCAACGAATACGGCGACACGATGACCGACCTGATGCGCAGCGGCAAGGATGCTGAATTCCCTTGGTACGGGGCCCTGTTCGGCTCCGCCATCATCGGCTTCTGGTACTGGTGCACCGACCAGTTCATCGTCCAGCGCGTCCTTTCCGGCAAGAACCAGAAGGAGTCCCGCCGGGGCACCATCTTCGGTGCTTACCTCAAGCTCCTCCCGGTCTTCCTGTTCCTCATCCCGGGCATGATCGCCTTCGCGCTCACCAAGACCCCGGACTCCCAGATCGGACAGACCCTGGCCGCCGCCCTCGGCGTCCGGCCCGACGGCACCGTCGCCAACCCGGACATCGCCTTCCCGATGCTGGTCAATACCCTGCTTCCGGTGGGCCTCAAGGGCGTGGTGATCTGCGGCATCCTCGCCGCCCTGATGAGCTCCCTGGCCTCGCTGTACAACTCCTCCGCGATGCTGTACACGATCGACATCTACAAGCGCAAGCATCCGGAGACGGATGAGAAGAAGCTCGTGCGCATCGGCCGCATCGCCACCGTGGTGGTGGTCGTGCTCGGCGTGCTGTGGATCTTTGTCATCCAGCGCATGGGCAAGAGCCTGTACAACTATATCCAGAGCGTGCAGAGCCTGCTGGCCCCGGCGATCGCGGCGGTGTTCCTCCTCGGCGTCTGCTGGAAGAAGACCTCCCCGAAGGCCGGCATGTGGACCCTCATCGTGGGCCTGGTGCTCGGCTTCACCCGCCTGATCACCATGATCATCAACCCCGAGGCGCACAACGTCTTCACCTTCATCTTCAACGAGCTGAACGTGTATGCCTTCTGCGTGTGGATGTTCCTCTTCTGCGTCGTCCTGGCCATCGTGGTGTCGATGCTGACCCCGAAGCCGACGGACAAGCAGGTGGAGGGCCTGTGCTTCGGCACGGCCACGCCCGAGCAGAAAGCCGCCACCCGCGCTTCCTGGGGCACCTGGGACATCATCCATACCTGCATCATCCTGGCCTTCACCGTGGCCTTCTACATTTACTTCTGGTAGGCCTCCCTGTCATCCATCCCTGTCATTCTGAGCGAAGCGAAGAATCTGTAACGATATGTTGGAAAAACTGAAAGAAAAGGTGTGCCGGGCCAATCTCGATCTGGTCCGGCACGGCCTTGTGATTTTCACCTGGGGCAACGTCTCCGCCATCGACCGCGAAAGCGGCCTGGTGGTCATCAAGCCTTCGGGTGTCAGCTACGACGGCATGAAACCCTCGGACATGGTGGTCGTGGACCTGGACGGCAAGGTGGTGGAAGGGGAGCTGAACCCCTCTTCCGACACCCCCACGCACCTGGAGCTGTACAAGGCCTTCCCGAACATCGGGGGCGTGGTGCACACGCATTCCACCTTTGCCACCGCCTGGGCGCAGGCGGGAAGCGACATCCCCAATATCGGCACCACGCATGCCGATTATTTCCACGACGCCATCCCCTGCACGCGCAACATGCGCCGTTCCGAGGTGTTCGGTGAATACGAGAAGGAGACGGGCCGCGTCATCGTGGAGCGCTTCGCCGCGAAGGGGATCGATCCCGACGACACGCCGGCCGTGCTGGTGCGCAACCACGGTCCCTTCGCCTGGGGCACGGACGCCGACAACGCCGTGCACAACGCCGTGGTACTGGAGGAGGTAGCCAAGATGGCCTATATCGCCACCGAGATCCACGTGGCCGACCAGCTGAAGGGCATCTACCTGGCGGATTTCTCGCCCAGGATGAATAGATTCCTCGTCGAGAAACACTACAGCCGCAAACATGGCCCGGGCGCCTACTACGGCCAGAAAAAGAAACAATAACAACATTAAAACGCATACCAAAATGGCATTTGACAACTGTGAATTATGGTGGGTGACCGGCGCGCAGCTCCTTTACGGAGGTGACGCGGTCGTCGCCGTCGACGGACATTCCAAGGAAATGGTGGAGGGCCTCAACGCCTCCGGCGCCATCCCCGTCAAGATCGTTTATAAGGGCACGGCCAACAGCAGCCGCGAGGTCGAGGACGTGATGAACGCCGCCAACAACGCTCCCGAGTGCGTCGGCGTCATCACGTGGATGCACACCTTCTCTCCGGCCAAGATGTGGATCAAGGGCCTGCAGGACCTCAAGAAGCCCCTGCTGCACTTCCACACCCAGTACAACGCGGAGATTCCCTGGGACAACATCGACATGGACTTCATGAACCTGAACCAGAGCGCCCACGGCGACATCGAGTTCGGGCACATCTGCGCCCGCATGCGGGTGCCCCGCAAGGTGGTGGTGGGCTACTGGAAGGATCCCGAGGCCCAGCGCCGCATCGCCATCTGGGCCCGTGTGAGCGCCGCCCTGGCCGACGCCCGCAAGGTCCGCTGCCTGATGTTCGGCATGAACATGAACAATGTGGCCGTCACCGACGGCGACCGCGTCGAGTTCGAGCAGCGCCTGGGCTATCACGTTGATTATTATCCGGTTTCCTCCTTGATGGATTACTACAAGAAGGTCACCGACGCGGAGACCGACGCCCTCGTGGAGGAATACAAGAAGCTCTACACCGTCAAGATCGACGAGACCGGTCCCGAAGTGTACTGGGAGAAGGTGCGCAACGCCGCCCGTGCCGAGATCGCCATCCGCCGCGTCCTCGCCGACGAGGGCGCCACGGCCTTCACCACCAACTTCGACGACCTGGGCGACGCCGACGTGGACGCCCCGGACTTTGTCGGTTTCGACCAGATCCCCGGCCTGGCCACGCAGCGGCTCATGGTCGAAGGCTACGGCTTCGGCGCCGAGGGAGACTGGAAGACCGCCTGCCTGCAGCGTACGCTCTGGGTCATGTCCCAGGGGCTTCCCGGCGGCTGCTCCTTCCTGGAGGATTACACGCTCAATTTCGCCGGAGAGAAGTCTTCCTGCCTGCAGAGTCATATGCTGGAGGTCTGCCCGATGATCGCGAGCGACAAGCCCAAGCTGGAGGTGCACTTCCTCGGCATCGGCATCCGCAAGCAGCCCACGGCCCGCCTGGTGTTCACGTCCAAGACCGGGCCCGGCGCCAAGGCGACCGTCGTCGATCTCGGCAACCGCTTCCGCGTCATCGTCCAGGACGTGGACTGCATCGAGCCCAAGCCCATGCCGAAGCTGCCCGTGGCGTCCGCCCTCTGGGTCCCGCGCCCCAGCTTCGAGATCGGCGCCTGCGCCTGGATCCTCGCGGGCGGTACCCACCATTCGGCCTTCAGCTATGACATCACGGCCGAGTACTGGGGCGACTTCGCGGAGATCACCGGGATCGAGTTCCTGCACATCGGCAAGAACACCACCATCCACCAGTTCAAGCGCGAGCTCCGCATGAACGAGGTGTATTACCTGCTGAACAAGGCCCTCATGTAAGCTATGGACGCAAGACAAGTCATCGAATCCGGCAAGGCCGTCCTGGGCATCGAATTCGGCTCCACGCGCATCAAGGCGGTGCTGGTGGACGGGGAGCATGTCCCCATCGCCCAGGGCAGCTACGAGTGGGAAAACCAGCTCGTGGACGGGCTGTGGACCTATAGCAAGGAAGTCATCTGGTTCGGCCTGCAGCAGTGCTACGCCGACCTGCGCGCCGACGTGCGCAAGCGCTACGGCGTGGAGATCGAGAACCTGGCCGCCATCGGCATCAGCGCGATGATGCACGGCTACATGCCGTTCAACAAGGAGGGCCACCTGCTGGTCCCGTTCCGCACCTGGCGCAACACCAACACCGGTCCCGCCGCCGCGGAGCTCTCCAAGCTGTTCGTGTACAACATTCCGCTCCGCTGGAGCATCTCGCACCTGTACCAGGCCATCCTGAACGGGGAGCCCCATGTCGAGAACATCGGCTTCCTGACCACCCTCGCCGGCTACATCCACTGGAAGCTCACGGGGGAGAAGGTGCTGGGCGTGGGCGACGCCTCCGGCATGCTGCCCGTCGATCCCGAAACGGGGACCTACCGGGCGGACATGGTCGAGAAGTTCGAGGCCCTCGTGGCCCCGCGCCGTTTCCGCTGGAAGCTGCACGACATCCTTCCCAGGGTCCTGAAGGCCGGGGAAGGGGCCGGCCGCCTGAGCGAGACGGGCGCCAAGCGCCTGGATGTCTCGGGACACCTGCAGGCGGGCGTCCCGGTCTGCCCGCCGGAAGGCGACGCCGGCACCGGCATGGTGGCGACGAATGCCGTGAAACCGCGTACGGGCAACGTCTCGGCCGGCACTTCTTCCTTCTCCATGATCGTCCTGGAGAAGGAGCTGTCCAAGCCGAACGAGATGATCGACATCGTCACGACGCCGGACGGCAATCCCGTCGCGATGGTCCACTGCAACAACTGTACGTCGGAGCTCAACGCCTGGGTGAAGCTGATCCGCGAGTACCAGCAGCTGCTGGGGGCGACGGATGAGGATATCTATGGCAGGCTGTACACCCACGCCCTCGAGGGCGATCCCGACTGCGGCGGCCTGGTGGCGTTCAACTACGTCTCGGGCGAGCCGGTCACGGGATTCGCCGAAGGGCGTCCGCTGTTCGTGCGCGGTGCGTCCGACAACTTCACGCTGGCGAATTTCTTCCGTGCCCAGCTGTACGGTTCCATCGCCGTGCTGAAGATCGGCAACGACGTGCTGTTCAACGAGGAGCATGTCAAGGTGGACCGCATCACGGGCCATGGCGGCCTGTTCAAGACGCCGGTCGTGGGCCAGCGTTTCCTCGCGGCCGCGCTGAATTCGCCGATTTCCGTGATGGAGACGGCGGGCGAAGGCGGCGCGTGGGGCATCGCCCTGCTGGCCTCGTACCTCGTGAACAACGACGGCGGGCTCAGCCTGCCCGACTTCCTGGACCAGGCCGTCTTCGCCGGCAACGCCGGCACGGAGATCGCCCCCGTCCCGGAGGATGTGGCCGGTTTCGAGGCCTATCTTGCTAACTATCAGGCGGCTTTCCCCATCGAGGAAGCCGCGGTGCGCTGCAAGAAATAAGCTGCGATGGAGCAGATCTGGGACCCGCTCCGCAAAATGATGGTCACTGCCACACCCGAGGAACGGGTGCGGCAGTGGTTTATCATGCAGCTCCGTGACACGTTCGGCGTGCCGGAGCACATGATGCGCAGCGAGGTGGGGTTCCGCTACGGAAAGAAACCCTGGCGGGCCGACATCGTGGCCTATGACCGGACCGGCGCCCCGCTGCTGGTCGTGGAGTGCAAACGGCCCGACGTGGCGCTTGACGGGAAGGTCCTCCGGCAGGCGATGCGCTACAATTCCGTGCTGGATGTGCGCTTCCTGGTAGTGACAAACGGAAATTTGACGTATCTTTACAGGCTGGAAGGGGGCGTGTTCGTCCCGTGCGACCGCATCCCCGCCTATGAAGAGATGGTATGTCAACGATAACTCCGCAGTTTCTGGACCGGCCCGTGTTCCGGATGCTCTCGGAGGTGGCCGCCGGGAAGGGCGTGCGCGCCTTCGTGATCGGCGGCTTCGTGCGTGACTGTTTCCTGGGCCGTCCCTGCAACGACATCGACGTCGTCGTGGAGGGCAGCGGGATCGATTTCGCCCGGGCGGTGGGGGAGCGGACGCACCAGAACGTCTCCTATTTCAAGAATTTCGGGACCGCGATGCTCCATTACCGCGGCGACGAGCTCGAGTTCGTCGGTGCGCGCAAGGAGTCGTACCGCCGGGAGTCCCGCAAGCCCATCGTGGAGGACGGCACGCTCGAGGACGACCAGCTGCGCCGGGATTTCACCATCAACGCCATGGCCTTCTCCCTGCAGAAGGAGGATTTCGGGGCGCTGGTGGACCCGTTCGGCGGCATCCGCGACCTGGACGCCGGCATCATCAGGACGCCGCTGGATCCCGATACGACCTATTCCGACGATCCGCTGCGCATGCTGCGCGCCGTGCGCTTCGCCACGAAGCTCTCCACCCCGGAGCGGACTTTTACGATCGTGCCGGAGTCGATGGCCTCGATGCGCCGCATGGCCGACCGGCTGAAGATCCTGTCCTGCGAGCGCATCGCCGAGGAGCTGAACAAGATGCTCGCCACGGACCGTCCGGCGATGGCGTTCCGCCTGATGGACGAGGCCGGCCTGCTGCCGTACGTGCTGCCCGAGCTGCTCGCGCTCAAGGGCGTGGAGACGGTGGACGGCCGCGGGCACAAGGACAATTTCGAACATTCTCTCGCCGTGCTCGCCAACGTGGCGGAAGTGTCTGATAAGCTGTGGCTCAGATGGGCTGCGCTGCTGCACGATATCGGCAAGCCGGGCAGCAAGCGCTACGACGCCGCGCAGGGCTGGACCTTCCATGGCCACGAGGTCATCGGCGCCCGGATGGTGCCGAAGATCTTCGACCGACTGCGCCTGCCGCTCGACGAGATGAAGTACGTCCAGAAGCTGGTGCGGCTGCATCTGCGGCCGATCGCGCTGGTGGATGAGGAGGTGACGGATTCCGCCGTGCGCCGGCTGCTGTTCGACGCCGGCGACGACATCGACGACCTGATGCTCCTGTGCAATGCCGACATCACGTCCAAGAACGAGGCGAAGGTGGCGCGGATCCGCGCCAATTTCGAGCTGGTGAAGCGGAAGCTCGTGGAGGTGGAGGAGAAGGATGCGATCCGCAATTTCAAGAATCCGATCGACGGGCTGTATGTGATGCAGGTGTACGGGATTCCGCCCTGCGCGGAGATCGGGCAGCTCAAGGAGATGGTCAAGGAGGCCATCCTGGACGGGGTGATCGGCAACAATTTCGAGGAGGCGGACGCCTACATGCGGCAGCGGGCCCCGGAGCTCGGCCTGCATGAGGTATGATCGGGCGCTACCTGGCATATCTGTCTTCCGTCCGGCGCTATTCTCCCCGTACCGTCGAGATCTACCGCGGCGTCCTCGAGGATTTTCTTTCGTTTACGACGCGGCACGGCGAACTGCCTCTGGAAACGTCCGGCTGCGCCGGACCCCTCCCATCTGACGATGGGCCCCTCCCTCTTACGATGCCGAGGGTGGCACGGTTTCCTGAGGCAGTTGCCGATGCCGCGTCGCTGCAAGAAATCCTCACGGTTCAAGGTGTACGTTCTTATGAGGTGCACTTGATGGATGAGCGGGGGGAGGGGGCGAGGACGGTGAGCCTGCATATGAGCGTGCTGAGCGGGTTCTGCAAGTATCTGATGCGGCAGGGGGTGCTGGAGAGCAACCCGGTGCGGCTGGTGGCGCGGCCGAAGCAGGAGAAGCGCCTGCCGGTGTTCTACCGGGACGAGTCGATGAAGGCGTATTTCGAGCAGACGAAGGGGGTGCTGGAGTATGGGAAGTATGCGGACCAGCTGCAGCGGATGATCCTGGGGATGCTGTTCGGGACGGGTATCCGGCGGAGTGAGCTTATCTCATTGAACCGCAATTCGATAGACCTGTCGCGGCGGGTGCTTCGCGTGCGTGGCAAGGGGGACAAAATGCGTGAAATTCCCCTCCCTCCTTCACTTTGTGAGGAATTATTGCTATATTTACATGCAGTTGACTCTTTGAAATGCGCGGATACGGCCCCGGAAGCACCGCTCCTGCAGACGCCGCGAGGCGGCCGGCTCTATCCGGTCTACGTGGACCGGGCGGTCAAGGCGGCCCTCGGGTCCGTGGACGGCATCAGCGGCAGGAAGTCCCCGCACGTCCTGCGCCACACGCTGGCCACGGAGCTGCTGGACGGGGGAGCGGACCTCAATTCCATCAAGGAATTGCTGGGCCACAGCTCCCTGGCGGCGACCCAGGTCTATACGCACAATTCCATCGAGCGGCTGCAGAAAGTGTATAAATCTGCCCATCCAAGGGCAAAAAACGATGATCATCATGGAGATTAAACTCAAAGCCCTGAAGTTCGAAGCCGGTGAGCAGCTCACCGCCTTCGTCGAGAAGAAAGTTTCCCGTCTGGCCCGTTTCTGCGAAGGCCTTTCGGACGAAGTGGAGGTGGCGCTTGAAGACCATCTCAAACAAGGCAAGCTGGCCAAGATCCAGCTCCATGTCCCCGGTGAGGAGCTTATCATCGAGCGGGAGGCCGACACCTTCGAGAACGCGATCACGGAGGCTGTGGACGCCATGAAAGAAAAACTGACCCGCGTCAAGGAGCGCAAATTCGAAAACTGATCCCATGAAAACGATAGTCATGGCTGCCGTCGCGGCTGTCGCGAGCGTGTCCCTGATGGGTTGTAATTTCATCGCCGGATTCTTCGGCGGAGGTGAGAATATGAATTCGACCATTTTGCAAGATTTCGCGGGCGCTGCTGCGAAGGTGTCCGCCCAGGTGAACGGCAACACGTTGACCTATGGTTCGCACACCTACACGGTCAATGCGGACATCGATGTCAATACCCGGGAATTCAAGCAGCCGACGGCATCCGTCACGTTCAGCAACGTGCCGGCGGATTATGCCGAGTTCGAGGCCGTGTACAACGGCCTGCTCGGCAAGAGCCGCGCCGGCACGGCCGCGATGATCCCGATGGCCATCGAACTCTATGCCCGCGACGCTTCCGTCGGCGAGCGCTGCTTCGCCCTGCTGTGCAACGGCTCGGCCACCGTGGACGGCATTGTCCGCATCCTCAAGACCAAGATCGTGCCCTCGCAGTTTTCGCCCGAGAACGATCCGTACATCCAGCGCTACATGGCGGCGGCCCTGCTCAAGGGAGCCGTGAGCTCGAATGCCTACACGCCCGAGGAGCCGTACACCGTGGAGATGACCATGTCGCCGAACGGCGTCAAGGATGCTCCGCTGACGGGGGGCGAAGTGACGTACATGTACATCCTCGCCCATGGCTGGGACACCTATCAGCGCGGCGTGGAGATCTTCCAGGCCTACGATGCGCCTTATTACAAGGTGTTCAACTGCCCGTCCTGCTATGTGCAGTGCAAACCGATCCGGGGGACCTGGCCCGGTCTGAAATAAGATGTCAAAACCTAATTTTGTAAATGATGAAAAGATTTTTCCTTACGATCATGGCTGCGGCGGCGATCCTGCCGCTTACCGGCTGCGATCTCCTTTCGGAGTTGTTTGAAGGCATGCTGGATGACGGAGGCGAAGAAGAGACCGTCTACGTGGACAAATGGGCCAACCTGGTCAACGAGACCGAATACGCGGCCAGCGTGGACGGGAACGCCATGTCCTATGGCAACCACAGGTACTCCGTCTCGGGTGCCATCAATTTCGATTTCGACGCGACCCAGTACACCCAGCAGGCGACGGCCAGCGTCCAGTTCACCAACATCCCTTCGGGCTTTACCGAGTTCAAGGCGGTGTACGAAGGCTTGCTCGGCAAGAGCATCCAGGGCGCCGCGGCGATGGTGCCGATGGCGATGGAGATCTATGCCCGGGATGCCGAGACCGGCAAGAAGTGTTTCCAGCTCCTGTGCGTGGACGACCTGACCGTGGACGGCATTCTCCGCAACCTCAAGCAGAAGATCGTGCCTTCGAAGTACGCCCCCGAGGACGACAACTACATCCAGCGCTATCTCCCTGCCGCTCTTCTGAAGGGCGCCAGTTACGAGAACGCCTACGCACCGGTCACGCCGTACGTCGTGGAGACGGGCGCTTCCGCCAACAAGTTCCAGGAGACCAAGATGGCTCCGTACGGTACGGTATATTACGTCTACATCTTCGCGGACGGCTGGGATACCCGCAATCGCGGCGTGGACGTCTTCCTGCCTGATGGAGCGAGTTTGTACAAGGTCCAGAACTGCCCTTCCTGCTACACGCAGTGCAAGACCATCAAGGGCACCTGGGCCGGCCTGAAATAGGGATTCCTAGAGATTGAGCAGTTTGGCGGTGAGTTCCACAAGGAGCTCACCGTCGCTCGTCAATGTGGCGCCGTCGCCGCCCTTGCCGAGGTAGTCGTACTCGCAGAGCAGCGAGACGGCGGCCATGGCCTTGGGGAGGGGATAGTTGCGCACGGCCGCGTCGTATTCTTTGTAGAAGTAAGGGTTCAGGCCGGGCAGGGCGCGCGCCTTGTCTTCTGCGGACGGGAAGCCGCCGCGGGCGAGCAGGGCGCCGTAGCGCAGGATGCGGCTGAAATGCGTGAAGAGGGCGCTGACGGCCGCCGGAAGGGCGAAACGGGCGGTATCGCCCAGGTGGGCGGCCACCTTGAGCGCCCGGGGGGCGTTCTTGTAGGAGAGCTCGCGGGTGAGCTCGAAGATGCTGAACTGGCGGGAGATGCCGACGTTGCGCTCGATGTCCTCGACCGTCACGCGGGCGGTCCCTTCGGGCAGGGCCTTGGTCAGCTTGTCCGTCTCCACGACGAGGGTGGTGAGCTCCGTGCCGACCGACTCGGCGAGCAGGGCGGCCGCCGGCGGATCGATGCGCAGGCCGCGCGAGGCGTAGTAACCCTGGATCCATTTCGGGATCTCGTAGTCCCGCAGGGCGGGGGAATCGACGACCTCGCCGATCTTCTGGGCGGCCTTGTAGAAGGCCTTTCGCTTGTCCACGGCGGCCTTGTGCAGCAGCACCACGAGCACGGTGCTGTCCAGCGGGGCGGCGCAGTAGAAGGAGAGGCTCTCGATGTCCTTCATCTGCTGGGCTTCCTTGACGACCACGAGCTGGCGCTCGGCCATCATCGGGAAGCGGCGCGCGGCCGTGACGACCTGGTCCGCCGTGACTTCCCCGCCGTAGCAGACCGTCTCGTTGAAGTCCTTCTCCTCCTCGGGGATGCAGTGCTGCAGGATGGCGTCGCAGACCATTTCCGGATAGTACGGTTCGTCGCCCATCAGCAGGTAGACGGGCTTGAAGGAACCCGCCCGGACCTCTGAAACGATTTTAGCACATTGTGCATCGATATTGACAGAACTCTTGGCCATATCCATACAAAAATACGCAAAAACTTCGTACTTTTGTTTAATGCAAACACAAATCCTGAATTATATGAAGAAAATGATTTCCCTGCTCGCAGGCGCCCTCCTGCTCGCGGGCACGTCCCTCTCCGCACAGGACGCCATGGTCCGCGTCCACGACGCGGGCACCGGCATCACCATCCCCGCCGAGATCTACGGCCAGTTCTCCGAGCACCTCGGCCGCTGCATCTACGGTGGCCTGTGGGTGGGCAAGGACTCCTCCGTACCCAATGTAGAAGGCTACCGCAAGGACGTTTTCGACGCGCTCAAGGCGCTCAAGGTCCCCGTGATGCGCTGGCCGGGCGGCTGCTTCGCCGACGACTACCACTGGATGGACGGCATCGGCCCGCAGGAGAAGCGCGGCTACCTGACCAATACGAACTGGGGCGGCACGCTCGAGGACAACAGCTTCGGCACGCACGAGTTCCTGAACCTCTGCGAACTGCTCGGCATCGAACCGTACATCAGCGGCAACGTGGGCAGCGGCAGCGTCCAGGAGATGTCCCAGTGGGTCGAGTACATGACTTCCGACGCCAAGACCCCGATGGCCGACCTGCGCCGTGCCAACGGCCGTGAGAAGCCCTGGAAGGTCAAGTATTTCGGCATCGGCAACGAGGCCTGGGGCTGCGGCGGCAACATGACGCCGGAGTACTACAGCGACCTGTTCCGCCGTTATGGCACCTATCTGCACGACTACACGGGCAACCGCCTGTTCAAGATCGCCAGCGGCGCCTCCGACTACGACTACAACTGGACCCGCGTGCTGATGAAGAACCTCGTGGGCAAGGGCATGGCCGGCATCTCCCTGCACTACTACACCGTCCTCGGCTGGAACGGCAGCAAGGGATCCGCCACCAAGTTCACCGACAAGGACTACTACTGGTTCCTGTCCAAGACCATCGAGATCGAGGATGTCCTGAAGAAGCACATCGAGATCATGGACGAGCTGGACCGCTCCGGGCGCGTGGCCCTGCTGCTCGACGAGTGGGGCACCTGGTACGACGTGGAGCCGGGCACGAACCCGGGCCACCTGTATCAGCAGAACACCATGCGCGACGCCATCGTGGCCGCGCTCAACTTCGACATCTTCCACAAGTATACCCGCCGCCTGAAGATGGCGAACATCGCCCAGGTCGTCAACGTCCTCCAGTCGATGATCCTCACCAACGAGACCGAGATGGTCCTCACGCCGACCTACCATGTCTTCGAGATGTACAACGTCCACCAGGACGCCGAATTCATCGAGTCCGAGTGCATGACCGGCCACATCAAGACCGAGCGCCCCTGCGCCGTGCCGGAGGTGGACGCAACCGTGTCCCGCAAGGACGGGCAGATGCACATCTCGCTGGTCAACACCGACCTCAAGAAGGCGAAGAAGGTGACGGTGAGCTTCGACGGCGACGGAGTTTCCAAGATCCTGTCCGCCCGCGTGCTGACCTCCAAGGACGTCCACGACTACAACGATTTCGGCAAGCCCGAAGTGGTCAAGCCCGTCGCCTTCAAGGACTACAAGCTCACCAAGGCCGGCATCGAAGTGACCCTGCCGCCGTGCAGCGTGGTGGTGCTCGCTGCAAATTAAAATGCTATTTTTCAGAGTGTTATGGCAATTATAGAGTGTAAGGAAGTTTGCAAGAATTTCGGGGAGAAGGTGGCCCTGGACCACGTCAGCCTCGAGATTCCCGAAGGCGGGATCTTCGGCCTGCTCGGCCCGAACGGGGCCGGCAAGACGACCCTGATCCGCATCATCAACCGCATCACGATCCCCTCGGGCGGCTCGATCTACTTCAACGGCCGCCCCATCACGCAGGAAGATGTCGCGCGCATCGGCTACATGCCCGAGGAGCGCGGCCTGTACCGCAAGATGAAGGTCGGCGACCAGGCCATGTACCTGGCACAGCTGAAGGGCATGTCCGCCGCTGACGCCCGCCAGGCCCTCAAGGACTGGTTCGTCCGCTTCGGCATCCAGAGCTGGTGGGACAAGAAGGTGGAGGAGCTGTCCAAGGGCATGGCCCAGAAGCTCCAGTTCATCACCACGGTGGTCCACAAGCCCTCGCTGATGATCCTGGACGAGCCGTTCTCCGGCTTCGACCCGGTCAACGCCGAACTCATCCGCCAGGAGATCCTGCGGCTCAAGGACGAGGGCGCCACGATCATCCTCTCCACCCACAACATGGAGTCCGTGGAGGAGCTCTGCGACAACATCGCGCTCATCAACAAGGCCCGCCTGGTGATCACCGGCGGCGTGGACCAGATCCGGCGCGACTACGGCAACAACAATGTCGAGCTGGTCTACACCGACGCCGACGGGCGCCATGAGGTCGTCCTGCCGCGCGAGACGGACGGCGCCTCGACCCTGCGCACCTACCTGGACAAGGAGGGCGTGCAGATCAATTCCTACAAGGAACTGATGCCGCGCATGAACGACATTTTCATCAAACTCGTAACGGAAGGGGAGGAACAGGCATGAACTTCAAGACTATAGGCATCGTTATCAGCCGCGAGTACCTCAACAGGGTCAAGAAAAAGAGTTTCATCTGGACGACGCTCCTCGTGCCCATCCTGATCGCCGGCCTGACGATCGGCATCATGCTGGCCATGATGAACACCAAGGACAAGGTGAAGACCATCGCCGTGGCGGATGCTTCCGGCATCGTCCTGCCCTACATGGCGGACACGGAGACCATCCACTACAAGGATGCCGGCGACCAGCCGCTGGACGAAGTCAAGGCCAACCTGGCCGCGCTCGGCTATGACGGCGTGCTCGCCATCGGCCCGCTGGACCCCGCCGAGAAAACGGTTTCCGCCGACATCTATTCGGCGAAGCCCTTCGGCATGGAGCTGACGGACAACATCAACGGCCGCATCAACCGGGCGGTGGAGGACTACCGCATCGCGTCCTACAACATCGAAGGCCTGGACCAGATCCTCAAGGACGTCAAGGCGAACGTCCGCCTGCATTCATATACCGTCTCCGATGACGGTGAGGAGAAGATCTCCGAAGCCGGGGTGTACAGCATCCTGTCCATGCTCCTGGGCATCTTCCTGTTCATGTTCATCACGCTGTTCGGCGGCATGGTCATGAGCTCCGTGATCGAGGAGAAGACCAGCCGCGTGGTGGAGGTGCTCGTCAGTTCCGTCAAGGCGACCGAGCTGATGTTCGGCAAGATCATCGGCATCGCCCTCGTGGCGCTGACGCAGTTCCTTCTGTGGATCGTCCTGTCGCTCGCCATCATCAGCATCGGCGGCGCCGCGATCGGCTTCGACAAGCTCGGAAGCATGGGCGACGCCACCGAAATGGTGACTTCGATGAGCGGCGTGGACGCCGACCAGCTTGAGGCTGCGACCGCCCAGTTCACGGACGAGAGCGAGATCGGCACGGTCTTCAGCACCCTGCGGGGCCTTCCGTTCGGCCGCATCATCGGCCTGTTCCTGGTGTATTTCATCTTCGGTTATCTGCTTTACGCCTCGATGTTCGCCGCTATCGGCTCCGCCGTGGAGAACGAAGGCGACACGCAGCAGCTCCAGCTGCCGCTGACGATCCCGCTGCTGCTGGGCTACATGATCGCGCTCTACGCCTTCCGCGCCCCCGACAGCTCCGTCGCCTTCTGGGGCTCCATCATTCCCTTCACTTCGCCGATCGTGATGATTTCGCGCCTGCCCTTCGGCGTTCCGGCGTGGGAGATCATCCTGTCCGTCGCGCTGCTGGTCGGGACCTTCGTGCTCTGCGCCTGGGCCTCGGCCAAGATCTACCGGGTGGGCATCCTGATGTTCGGCAAGAAATCCACATTCAAAGATCTCTGGAAATGGTTAAGACAAGACTGATCCCCCTGCTGGCATTCATGGCGCTGGGCTGCGCCTCCTGCCAGTACAGCTACGAGTATTCGTGGCAGAAGTACCGCATGGACGGCCACCGCACCGGCGTGACCGCCCCGTCCGCGGATAATGTCCCCGAGACGCTCGGCGTCATCGACGGCGACGTCTATACCGCCCCCAACGGCCGGACTTTCCAGAAGGGGAGTGCGACCTTCGGGGCCGCCAGGGACATGATCTCCGTGCAGCCGCTGCTGGAGGACCTCAAGACGGTCGTCGGCACCGCCACGCGGGACATGGCCGGCTACGCACCGGAGAGCGAGCTCTCCAACTGGTGGGTGGACAACATGATGGCGTCCGTCGAGCGGCTGACCAAGCGCAAGGTGGACGTGGGCTTCCTCAACTTCGGCGGCATCCGCACGAGCCTGCCGCAGGGTGACCTGCTGCTGGATGACTTCGTGTCGATGTTCCCGTTCAAGAACTACCTCGTCTATGTGGCGGTCAAGGGCTCCGACCTGCAGGAGATCTTCAACTTCATCGCAGCCAGCCGCCCCTTCGTGATCGGCGGTGCGAAGCTGGTCGTCAACAAGCATCACATCGACACCCTGCTCGTGGGCGGCAAGCCCATCGACCCGAAGAAGACCTACGGCGTGGCCACCGTCGATTTCCTGATTGACGGCGGCGACGGCATGACCGTCGGCAAGAACGCCAAGGAGATGATCGTCACGGACAAGATGGTGATCGACGAGGTGCTCGCACTGGTTTACAAACTTCAGGCGGCGGGCAAGCCGGTGGAATACTTCACCGACGGCCGCTGCGTGTATGACGAATGGGAGGAGGAATAGGCATGAGAAAGACCGTTATCGCCCTTGCAGCGGCCCTGCTGGCCGTCTGCGCCTGCCAGCAGACCCAGCTGGTGATCCTGCATACCAACGACACCCACAGCCACTTCGAGCCCCTTCGCGGCGGCAAGGACGACGGCGTGGGCGGCGCCATCGAGCGCGCCGCGTTCGTGGACTCCGTCCGCACCGCGGTCGGCCGCGACCGCGTCCTGCTGCTCCACGCCGGCGACTTCAGCCAGGGCTCGCCCTATTTCACGGAGCTGAACGGCGCTATGGAGCCGATGGTCATCAACGATCTCGAGTATGACTGCACGACCCTCGGCAACCACGAGTTCGACAACGACATCGAGGCCCTGACCGAGCGCATCAAGGCGCTCACCGTGACCCGGGTCGTCTGCGCCAACCTGGACCTGTCGCCCTTCGAGCTTGGCGAGTACGTCAAGCCGTATACCATCCTCGAACGCGCCGGCATGAAGATCGGCATCATCGGGCTCGAGGCGGACCTGTCCACGTCCGTGAGCAAGCCCGTCGCCTCCCGCATGCAGCAGCTCGACAACGTCGAGGTGACCAACCGCTGGGCGGACTACCTGCACGAGTCGGAGAAGTGCGACCTGATCATCCTCCTGTCCCACGCCGGCTACGACGTGGACCAGGAGATCGTCCCCGAGACCCGCTGGGTGGACCTCGTGATCGGCGGCCACACGCACACCTTCGTGGACGACTTCCTTTACGTGAAGAACGCCCGCGGCAAGGAAGTTCCCATCATCACCGACGGCAAATGGGGCCTCGAGATGGGCCAGATCAACGTCCGTCGGAAGTTATCCTCCGCACGTTGAAGATCTTCGTGCTGGACCGGTAGTAGCGGATGTCGAAGCAGGCGAACTCTTCGTGCCGGTATAATCCCTTGCGGTGCCCGGTCACATAGTCGGGGTTGAACCCGTTCTTCACCAGGTCCGCCAGCGGCATCGACGTGATTTTTTCTTTGAGCAGCGCCTCCAGGATTTCATAGTTCCTGGAGAGCGCTGTAATCGTAAGCAGGCGGATGTCCTTCTGCTGCCGCTGCAGCCGGTTGTGATAGCGGTTCTTGCAGCTGGGACTGCAGAAATGCTTGTCCTTGCGCCCATAGACGACGCTGCCGCACTCCAGGCAGGTCGTCTCGCTTTCGTTCCGGGTCTTGTACCTCATCTTTTCTTTTTTTTCAAAAATTGCCCCTTTCCGGGGATTGTCCAAGGCTTGCATAAAAACGCAAGCCACTTTTTGTTGTTTTAATCGGATTCCGATGTTTTTATCAGCCTCAAAATAAAATCGGGCGGCTGATAAAAACAGGATTTGCGCCATGCTGTTTTTTGAAAACGGCACGGCCGAATCCCAAAACCGCATTAAAACATAAAAACCTGCGTGCCTCCGCCGGCAGGACGCCGCCTGCCCGGAGAAAAGCCCCTTCCTTTGCACCGGGAACCGGACCGCGCGGCCGGGATCCCGACAAACCATGTAAAAGGAAAAATGTATGGAACAACTGAACAGAATTGAATTGCGCGGGGTGGTCGGCAATGTCCGCGTCCAGACCTTCGACGAGAACAGGATGGCCCAGATCAGCCTGGCGACCAACTACGCCTACAAAGACCGGGAAGGATCGGCGGTGATCGACACCAGCTGGCACCACGTCGTGGCCTGGGAAGGCCGCAACATACAGCAGCTCGAGAAGATCGGGAAAGGCTCCCGGCTTCACGTCCTGGGGCGTGTGCGATACCGGAACTACACGGGTGTCGACGGCGTGGACCGGATCGCGACGGAAATCCTGGCGAACAAACTGACTGTCCTCAGCGATGAAGATCCGATGCAATATGAGATGTGATTCCCGCATCGGGGGAGGAAGGGACGGGGCCGGCCTCAGCCTCACTCCTGCGGCCCCGTCCCGGACTCCTGTCCGCCACGGCTTCCCGGCTGCGGCAGGCTGGATCGTCATGCTGCTGCTGGCATGCTGCTCCCGGGAGCCGGCGTTCGCCCAGCCCGTGCCGCAGGAGGCTTATGGTCCGGAGGAACTGGCGAACCAGGCCCGCCTGGCCCTGTCCCAGAACCTGGCGGATTACCTGTTCCTGGGCACGCTGAACGCCGATCTCCAATACTCCGTGCATCGCGCATGGACCCTGCAGGCCGGTGCGAAGTACAACAACTGGACCTGGCGGCACCGGATGGACACCCAGTTCGAATCGCGCCAGCAGTGCTATTATGTGGGCGCTCGCTGGTGGCCCTGGTACACGTACTCGGGCTGGTGGCTGGGCGGGCGCCTGCAATACCGGGAGTACAACCGGGGCGGCCTCTTCTCGCAGGAAACGGAGGAAGGAGATGCTTTCGGGGTGGGAGTCTCCGGCGGCTACAGCGTCCACGTGAACCGTTGGCTCAACGTCGATTTCGGCCTGGGCCTCTGGGGCGGGATGACGAAGTACGTGACCTATGCCTGCCCTTATTGCGGCAAGCGGCTGGACGAAGGCACCAAGGCTTTCTTCCTGCCGGACGAAGCGCGGATCGCCCTGGAATTCATCTTCTGACGGCCATGGAGAAGCATCGCAGAACAAGCTGGCTGCTGCTGGTCGCGGGTGTCCTGTCGCTCGCTGCGGGCTCCTGTGCTTCGCAGCGCAAGCTGGGCTCCGTCCAGCGGGAGCAGATGGCCGCCACCCTGCGGCTTCCGGCCGACCGGCAGGAACTGCCCACGGTCCCGACCGGCGGCGTCCAGCGGCGGGATACGCTGCGCGTGACGGACCTGAGCGGCCGGGAGATGATCCTGATGCAGGCGATCCGGGACGACGAGACGGGGGAGATGGTGGCTGCGGAGCGGCTGGACGCCGCCGTCGTCACGGCCCGGTTCCGCAACGTGGCCGAGCGCCACGGGCGGATCGACCTGGAGTTCCAGGTGGTGGTGCCGCAGCAGATGCAGGATTCCCGCTGGCAGCTGCGCCTGCACCCCGACCTGTACCTTCTGGAAGACAGCCTCCGGCTGGATGACGTGGTGATCACGGGGGCGGATTACCGGAGGGCGCAACTGCGTGGATATGAGCAGTATGAGAAGTTCCTGGGAAGGATCGTGACCGACACGCTGGCCTTCGTCGACCTGCGCAACCTGGAGATCTTCCTCGAGCGGAACATCCCGCAGGTCTATGCGCTCAAGACGGATTCGACCTTCGTCTCGGACGAACAGTTCGAGAGCTATTTCGGCGTGTCCGAACAGGAGGCGGTGGAGCACTACACCAACAAGTTCCTCCGCCGGCGCAACGAGCGCCGCAAGGCGGACCGGGAACGGATGTTCCGCCGGTACGTCAAGGCGCCGATCGTCACGGACGGCATCCGCCTGGACACCGTGATCCGCGGGTCGTCGGGCGAGTTCATCTACAACTACATCCAGACCATCGCCACCCGGCCCAGGCTGCGCAAGGCGGATATCCGCCTCTGCGGCGAGATCTTCGAGCAGGACCGCAGGCTCTACACGGTGCCGCAGTCCGAAGCGCTGACCTTCTACATCTCTTCGGTTTCCGCCTTCGTGGACGGGACGGAGCGCTACAAGACGGTGATCATCTCCCGCAACCTGGAGGCGAACACGGCCTGCAACATCGACTTCCGGACCGGCCGCCACGAGATCGAGGAGAAGCTGGGGGACAACGCCCGTGAAATCGCCTATATCAAGGAGAACCTGCGCAACCTGCTGCTCAACGAGACCTACGAACTGGACAGCGTGACGATTGCGGCCTCGGCTTCGCCGGAAGGATCGCTGGCATCCAACAATGCCTTGACTTACAGGCGTTCCCAGTCGGCTTCGGATTATTTCGAACGCTATATCCAGTACGTGCGGGATTCCGTCCGGCGGGAGGACGGCGCATTCATCAGCGTGGGCGACGACTTTTCCGAGGGGGCGGTCCGCTCCTCCGGCAGGGCCTCCCGCCAGATCCCCTTCCTGTCGCGCAGCGGCGGGGAGAACTGGCTGGCGCTGGATGACTTCGTACGTCTGGACAGCCTGATGACCGAGGCGCAGAAAGAGGATTATTTCCGCCTGCAGGCGCTGAAGGATCCGGATGAGCGGGAGAAGCGCATGCGCGGCGAGCCGTGGTACAAGCACCTGACGGACCAATACTATCCGCGCCTGCGGACGGTCCGGTTCACCTTCGCCCTGCACCGCAAGGGCATGATCAAGGACACGGTCCATACGACGGAGCTGGATTCCGCGTACATGCGCGGGGTCGAGGCGATCCGGGACCATGACTACGAGCGGGCCCTGGCGTACCTGACCCCGTACCAGGACTACAACACGGCCGTCGCCTATGTGGCGCTGGACCGCAACGCCTCGGCGCAGGCCATCCTGCGGGACCTGCCCCGGACGCCGCCGGTCAACTACATGCTGGCGCTGCTCTTCGCCCGTGACGGCGACGACCAGCAGGCCGTGCAGCACTACCTGGATGCCTGCGGGCAGGACCGTTCCTACGTGAGCCGGGGCAACCTGGATCCCGAGATCTCCGCCCTCATCCGCAAATACGCCCTCAACCGGGAAGAGGAGGAGGACTGGGGAGACCTGATTTATTGACAAATAAGCAACAAAAGAATCTGACATGAAAAACACATGCATTCTGCTCTGTGCAGCGGCCTTTGCCGCTGTCGGATGCAGCCGGCTGCCGGCGGCGGATCCGTCCGGCGAAGAAGCTGTCCTGACCGTGAACCTCTCCGGCCTGCCGGAATCGAAAGCGACGGCAGGGACCGATGCGGAGAACGCCGTGAACAGCCTTTCCCTCTATGTTTTCGACGCCGGCGGGATGCTGGACGTCGCCCATGCCTGCACCAGCGAGGAGATCGGGAGCAGGACGGTGAAGATCCCGGTCAAGACGGGCGTCAAGACCGTCTATGCCGTCGCCAACATGAACGATGCGATGGCGGCCCGTGCCAATGCCCAGTACCTGCTGTCCGACCTGGAGGCGGTCACCTGTTCCCTGTCGGACAACCGCCCGTCCGGCCTGCTGATGCGGGGAAGCCTGTCGTCCGTGGCGGTAAGCGCCGCCTCCGGCGGTGCCGCGAGCGTCGACCTGGTCCGCGGAGTGGCCCGCGTCTCGCTGGGGAACGTCAAGAACAACCTTCCGGCTCCGTACGGGACCGTCAGGGTGCTCCATGCCTTCCTGTGCAATGTGGTCGGCAACCAGAACCTGAAAGGGGACGCGGGCGCCGATCCGGCGTCATACCTGAACCGCGACGCGACCCGGGGACATGTCCGGACCCAGGTGATCGGGACGGGCTCGAATACGGCGGAATGTGCCGAGCTGACCTTCTGCACCCTGGGCGACGATATCGCGGGCGGCGTGACGAAGAGCTACACGAACCGTTTCTTCTATGCCTTCCCGAACGCCTTGACGACGCCCAACAACGGTTTCAGCGATCCCTTCACCCCGACGGCGACGGTCCTGATGACCGTGGTGCGGATCAAGGACCGGAATTACTATTATCCGGTGCCGCTGAAGGGGGGCCTGGCGGCCAACACCGAGTATCGGGTGGACCTGACGCTTTCCGGGCTTGGCAACAAGGAGGACGACCCCTTTGCGAAGATCGAGAAGGGGAATCTCGCGGCCACCGTGCAGGTCCTTCCCTGGACGACCGGCACGCCCGTATCCGAAAACATCTGACGAATCAACCATAGACAATGACCATGAATACAACGAGAAACATTGCTGTACTGGCCGCGCTCGTGCTGCTCGCCGGTGCATGCGGCAAGACGGAGCCGGCCGGCGGACAGAAGGATGCGCAAGGCGCACAGACCGTGCTGGCCGTGAATTTCCATGTGCCCGCCACCAAGGTGGCCGCGCAGTCGGAATCCAACGAGAAAATGATCAGGAACGTCCAGATCTTCGTGTTCCGCGCCGGAAGCGGCGGGGATGCCGGCAACCTGGAAATCGCCGCTTCGGCCGGTTTTGACCAGGAACTGGAAGCCTCCACGGGCAGTTTCAACGGGATCACGCTGAGATGCTCGACCGGGGAGCGGGAGATCTGGGCCGTCGTCAACGACGCCAGGGACCACACCGCGGGCCCCGACGCCGTGGCGACGAAGGACGATTTCCTGGCGCTCACCCATGACTTGAAGGATGCCCGCAAGGACAAGCTGCTGATGCTCGGCACGAGCGGCGCCCTGACGCTGCACGAGGGACGGGAGGATGTGGACATCACGGTCCGGCGGGCCGCGGCGTCCGTGATCCTGGAGAGCGTGACGCAGGATTTCAGCTCGCCGGCCTATCAGAAAAACGGGGTCTTCCGGGTGGAGGACTGCTACCTGCTGAACGTCCCGGGACGGGTGAACTTTGCGGGGTCCATCGAGCCCTCCACGCTTCCGACGGATGCCTGGTACGCCCGGATGGAGGCCCAGACGAATCTCCCCGAAGGGCTGATCTACGACCGCGTGACGCCCAAGCTGCTGAACTACGGCGACGTGGACACGACGCCGCACGCTTTCTATGCCTATCCGAACGACTGTGCGCCCAGCGAAGACGCCTCCTGGTGCGCCCGCTCGACCCTGCTGGTCCTGGAGGCTTCGGTCTACAACGGCCATGACTGGCAGAAATACTATTATCCCGTGGCCCTCACGGGCGGACTGGAGGCCAACAAGCAGTACCGCGTCAATCTGATCCTTCACCGTCCGGGCACCCTGGATGTCAACCGTCCGGTGAAGATAGAGGACGTCACCACGGTCGTGCGGGTGAGCGACTGGGATTCCGGAGACCGTTATGACCAGGATATATAGCATCATCGCGCGGGGGCTTCCGGCCCTCGCCGCGGCCGTCTGCAGCGTCTCGTGCAGCGTCAAGGAGGACCGGATGGAATGTCCGGCCTACGTGACGGTCCTGACCGACCGCTTCGCGCAACGGGGCCTGCAGGACGGGACGGTGTCTTTCTCGGCGGACCGCCTGCTCGCACGGGACGAGATCAATTTCCTGTCCTATCTGCGGGAAGGTTATGAGCAGGCCTGTCCGCGCGATTTCGCGCGGGCGGCCGTGCTGTCCGGCGTGGAGAACAGCCGCCTGTCGGAGGACAGGCTGTTCGTCCCGCCCGGGCGGCAGGCGGACCTGCTCTGGGCGTTCGGCGCTTCGTTTTCCGCCGAGGAGGACTCTTATGTGCTGGACGCCGTCCCTCACAAGCAGTATTGCCTGGTCAAGTTCCTGTTCGGCGACGAGCCGACGGCCCCGTCGGATTATCCCTGGCGCTTCCGCCTGCTGGCGGACTGCTCGGGGATGAACATCTACACGATGGAACCGGTGGAGGGTACCTACCGCTCCACCGTGGGCCCGAACGCCGTCGGGGAATGGTACGGCGTCCTGCCGCGGCAGCGGGAGAACAACATGCGGCTGGAGGTCTATCTCCCCGACGCGGATGACGAGGCGGAAGGCCGGACGGACTATGTGCTGGACCTGGGCAAGGCGTTCGAGAAGCAGGGATACGACTGGAGCCGGGAGGACCTGGCGGACATCGCGGTCAAGGTCGGTTTTTCCGAGGCCGGCATCACCCTGACCGTGCAGGAATGGGAGGGAGACGACCATTATCACGATATTGAAATATAAAGAGACAAGCTATGAAAAAGAGAAAGATTATCAGACTGTCGGGCCTCCTTTTGGCGCTGGGCCTGGTCCTGGCGTGCGAACCCGACAACTATCCGGTCTCTTTCGACCTGCCGGAAGGGGAGGAGGCGGCCTGGGCGGAGCTTCCGGTGAGCATCGGGACGGACCAGCCCCTGGCGGACGGGACGAAGGCCTCCCTGCTCAGGGATGTGGAGACGCAGGGGACCGGCGCCCTCGTCCTCGTGTTCCGGACGGCGACGGGACGGATGGAGTCCTACCGCTATTTCACCCAGGAAGAGCTGCAGGACCAGGCCCGGACCCCGCTCCGGCTGCGCGTCCCGCTTGCGGAGTGTGATTTCTACATCCTGGGCAACCTCAATGCGATCCGCAAGTCGGACGGGCAGGCCTTTTCGCTGGCCGATGCGCTCGGGGACGATTTCCCGATGGACGAGACCGGCCTGGAAGCGATGGTGTACCGCCTGGACGGCGGCGACCTGGACGCCACCTACCGCCGGGAGCGTTTTTCGGAAGTCGCCGCTTGCGGGATCCCTTACGCACATGTGCGGAAGTCGGTGAATACGATTGCGCAACTGTCTGAAGGAAAGGGGATCCCGGATTCGGACAAGTGCCGGCGGCTGTTCAGCAAGGTGACCGTGCGGATCGACCATTCCGCCTTTGACGGGAGCGGTGCGGATCCAGATTGTTTCGTGAACAGAAAACTCTATCTGAGGCAGGTGAACGGCCGTCTGCAGCCTTTCTCGACCGTGTCCCAGAAGGCCGCCGAAGCGGCGGACGTGCTGACCGAGAGCGACTACGATCCGGACATGCGCGCGACCAGCGCGTCCGTGGCGACGTATAGTTTCTACGTGCCGGAAAACATGCAGGGGACGCTCCTGCCGGGGAATACGGACAGCCGCAGGAAGACGCGTGGCGAGCTGATTGCGCAGGGAAAGTCGGCAGCGGAGCCGTATGTGACCTACGTGGAGTTCGAGGGTACGCTGGACCCCGCCGCCGGCGGTTATGGCGGGGATGTGACCTACCGTTTCTACGTGGGATCGGACAATTGCAGCAATTTCGACCTGGAGCGGGGGCGGGAGTATGACATCCGCCTGTCTTTCCGCGTCGGCAGCCTGTTCGAGCCGGACTGGAAGGTCGAGCTGGAAAACTGGACGGACACACGGCTGTTCTGCCTGACGGCGGACGCCGCCTTTTCCGACCCGCTGGAAGACGGGCGCCTGGTCGCGGTCCGGAAGAACCGGGCCGGCGCCTTCTATCTCTATATGAATCCGGCGGGACGGCTGGGGGCGGACAATGCGCTGATCGGCAAGGATGCCGCCGCATCCGCCGCCTTCGTTCCGGCCAGCCTGTCCGACTGTTCCTGGTATGCGGACTGGATGTCCGCGTCGGGCGCGGACGGAGCATGGCTGGCCGCGCGGGGGATCAAGCCGGCCTGGGACAAGACGACGGGAAGCCTGAAGCTGTCCGTCGTGGATGCCGCGTTGTTCGACAGCCATCGGGGAGAGGAGCGTGTCCTGTCCCTGACGCTGCTGCCGAACGGGACGGCGGCCAGTTTCAAGCTCAAGCTGCTCGACGATATCGTGGTGTCGGTGTCGGACGGGAAGAGCCTGACGGACGAATTCTACCTGGGACAGAAACGCACTGTCTCGGTCGGCGGATTCATCGGCAGCACGCTCTGCTATGCGGCGGACCAGGATCCCTGCGGGAGTTCGTCGGCGGGGGCCGCGCACACGGCGAACCGCCAGTGGAAGGCGGACAATGGCGGCGGGGCCTTCCCGGGCTGCGTGGTGGATGCGTCCGGCCGGGTCAGCCGGAAGGTGTCGGATTATCCCGCCCAGCGGCTCGGCGGCGGCAGCCTCGACGTCTATGCCTTCTATCCGAACCGCTTCCTGGCCAGTCACGGCGGATGGACCTCCCGCAGCGGGAAGATCCTCTTTTTCACCGAGGACTACCTGAACGACACGTTCGAAGTCGACGTCCGGATCAGCGAGCCGCAGGCCTTCAAGCCGTCGGATTACAGCGGCCCGACCTGCCTGCCGCTGGACGGCAGCGAGGTGGACGTGCCGCGGATCGGCTACAAGACCTTCGACGGCGGGGCTTTCCTGCCCACGTCGGGTTTCGACGCGACCCTGCATGCGTCGTTGCTGGCTTTCCGCATGGTGCGTACGAACACCGACGCCGCATATTTCCTGCCGGGAGTCGCCTATGACTATGAGGGCGGTACGATGTGCGTGAAAGTGACGAGCAATGCTTCCGGGAACCTGGAGGACAAGGCTTACAGTGCCACGACGGGCCTGTGGAATACCGAACAGAAGATCCAGGTTTTCACGAACGATGCGACCGGACTTTTCAGGCTGCAGCCGAACCTCGGCGACGGGATCCTGCTGTCACGGACCATCCAGTTCTCCAAGCTGACGGTAGTGGGGTTCAATGCGGACGGTCACGCACATTTTACCCTGGATCCCGACCAGACCCGTTTTTCCGTCCAATACTTCCAGCAGGGTACGTTGTCGGCTCCGGTCAATCAGCTGACCGACGACGAATCTTTCTCGATCTGGGTGAACTTCCGGGGTCGCGGTTACGACTGGTCACGGGTGAGCGTAGTCCGGTCGGGCCCCCAGACCACTTTCACCACACCGTCAGGGCTTCAATACGGGCCCGTGCTGGAACTTGTCGAGGATACCCCCGACCTGGGATCCGGGGGCACGGTACGCTGGTTCTATGACGAGACGCACCAGGTGATGCGTTCCGAGGGGAATGAACCGGTCCCCGGCGGGATGCTCCTCCCGTACGGGAAGCAGACCATCGCGTTCAGATACGAAAACAAGTGGGATCACCGGCAGATGGTGACGGAGGACAACTCGCTGACGCTGAATTATTCGACCCTGTTCGGCTTTTTTGTCGGCGCCACCAGCAAGCCTGCGGCCAGCGTCTTCTACATTCCGCTCAAGGCGCAGAAATACCTGATGCGGATGGGCGCCCAGATGGACGCGGGGGGCCGGAACCAGCTGCTCTCGTTGCTGGACACCCGGGAATGGTACAACCATCTGACCTTTACCCATCTGTACAAAAACGCCACCGGCAGCGGTTATTACCTGACTGCGCCCGCGTCAGGTGCGCTGAAGCTTCCTCAGCACAACTTTGACGTGAGCTATCTGGGGTATTCGTCCGGATCGGCATGGACGCAGGCGGCCATGGATTCTTTCATCAGCAAATGGGGAAGCAACATTTCCGGCACGACCAGTTTCATCTATGGGATTACGGCTCCGCAGGAGGGACAATGGGGACCGTTTATCTCCAATGGAAGCGGCTTGGCGGGGGATACCTGGCGCGGACTGTTCGTGAATACGACCGGAGCGTTCAATTAACGGGACAATGCAAGGATTTCTATGAGATTTCTTTTATCTTTGTGTCCGGTTTATGAGACTGTCCCTCCGGATCAAGAACGTGGTGACGGCGGCGCTGATCGCGCTGCTCGCCGTCGGCTATGTCAGCTCGACGATGTGCTGGCATACCCACGTGATGGGAGACCGGGTGATCGTCCACTCGCACCTGTTCGGGCGGAGCGCTGCGGCGCAGGGCACCGACGGCGGGCATACCCCGGGGCAGCTGCTCATGATCCAGGAGGCCAACGATCTGGTTTTCACGGACGATGCCGTCCTGCCGGACCTCCTGCCGCTGCGCATCGACGTCCTGACGGACCTCTTCTCCGCACCCGCCGTCCTGCCCGTGCAGGGCCGGCCGGCCGCCGTGCGTTGCCTGCGTGCGCCTCCCGGTTTGTAGTGATTCCCGCTTCTGATTCCCGTCAGTCCCACTACAAACCGCAAACCCCTTATGAGAAAGATTTTATTTACGCTGGCAGCGTTGCTGCCGGTGTTTGCTGGATGCCGCCAGAATACCGCCGCCACCACGGAGAAGGCGTTTACCTTCACCGGAGACGAAGTGCGCGTGCTCGCATCCTCCCCGATAGCCGGCAGGCTCGTGGTCGAGCCCGTTTCCGCCGGCTCCTACGATGCCTCCTTCCGTACGGTGGGCAGCGTCAGGCCCATGGCGGGCCGCATGGCCGAGGTGGCCGTGCCCTTCGCGGGCCGGATTACCCGCGCCCTCGTTCGCCTGGGTGACCAGGTGCGCGCCGGACAGCCGATTTTCGAGATGAGCTCCCCGGACTTCTACGAAGCTGTCCGGGAATACTTCGAGAACCAGGTGGCGGACAAGAATGCAGCCGCGAGCCTGAAGCGCCGCGAGGCGATGTTCGAGGCGGGGATCCTCTCGGAACGGGAGATCGAAGAGGCGCGCGCGGAGGCGGACAACGCCCGCAACGCCTACCAGATGTCCCGGATGGCCCTGTCCGTCTACCACGTGGACCTGGATCGGCTCCAGCCGGGTGCGCCCATCACGGTCACGGCGCCCATTTCCGGGCGCGTGGTGGCCTGCCAGCTCACCCCGGGGCAGTATCTTAAGGAAGATGCCGATCCGGTGGCGACCATCGCGGAACTCTCCCGCGTCTGGGTGTCCGCCCAGGTCCGGGAAGGGCAGATCGGCCGGGTCGGAAAAGCCGGCTCGCTAGCCGAGGTGCTGCCGGATGCCGCACCGGACAGCCCGGTCGAGGGCAAGATCGTGTATGTGGGTGAGATTCTCGACGAGCAGACCCGTTCGACGGAAGTCATGCTCGAGTGCGCCAACGCCGACCGGCAGCTGCGTCCCGGGATGTTTGTCACGGTGGTGTTCCATGCGCCGCAGGCGTCCGCGCTGCTGATTCCGGCGAAGGCCGTGTTCCAGGGCGAGCAGAGCCGCTATGTCTATGTCGAGCTGGATCCGCTGCACTTCGAGCGCCGCCCGGTGCGCGTGGAGAGTGCGGGTGAGGGGCAGGTCTGCGTGCTCTCCGGCCTGTCGGAGGGCGAGCGGATCATCGCCGACGGGGGGATCTATTTGAGCGAATAGCATATGCACAAGCTGATAGAACTCGCCCTCCGGCGCCGCTGGCTGGTCGCCGTGGCCTTCCTTGTGATCGCTGCTTTCGGCGTGTTCTGCTGGACACGCCTGTCGCTCGACGCCTATCCCGACATCGCCGACGTGACCGTGCAGGTGGTCACCCAGGTGCCCGGCCTTGCCGCCGAGGAGATCGAGCAGCAGATCACCATCCCGCTGGAACGTGCGCTCAGCGGCCTGCCGTCGCTGAACATGATGCGCAGCAAGAATACCTTCGGCCTGTCCATCATCGTGCTTGTCTTCGACGACGGCACGGAAGACTATTGGGCCCGGCAGCGCGTGACGGAACGTATCGCTGATGTGGATCTGCCTTTCGATGCCGTGCCGGAACTGAATCCGCTGACCTCGCCGACGGGTGAGATATACCGATATGTCCTTGAGAGCGAGAATCATACGCTCAGAGAGCTGACGGATTTGAACCATTGGGTCATCATCCCGAGGCTCCAGCAGATCCCGGGTGTCGCCGCCGTCAGCAATTATGGCGGCCTGACGACACAGTACCAGTTGGAAATCGATCCGGACAAGCTCCTGAAATACGGACTCTCGCTGGACGACGTCCGGACGGCGATGGAGGAGAACAACGCCAACAGCGGCGGCAGCATGCTCGCCAACGGCGACGTGAGCTATGTCGTCCGGAGCGTCGGCCTGGTCGAGACCCTGGAGGACCTTGGCCGCATCGTGGTGAAGAGCGTGGACGGCCGGCCTGTCTATCTTTCCGACCTGGGCGAACTCAAATACGGCAATCTCGAGCGCAAGGGTGTGCTGGGCTTCGTAGATGATGAGCTGTCCATCGAGGACGGTGTGGAGGGCATCGTGCAGATGCTCCGTTACCAGAATCCTTCCCAGGTGCTGGAGCGGGTCCATGCCGCGGTGGACGAACTCAACGGCGACGTCCTGCCCGCCGGCGTGAGGATCCGCCCGTTCATGGACCGGACGGAGCTCGTGGGCACGACGCTCCACACGGTGGAGCATACGCTCCTGTTCGGCATGCTGCTGGTGATCGGCATCCTGCTGATCTTCCTGGGCAGCCCGCTCAGCGCGCTCATCGTCGCGGCGACCATTCCCATCGCTTTGCTCTTTGCCTTCATCCTGATGCACCTGACCAGGATCCCGGCGAACCTGCTGTCGATCGGCGCCATCGATTTCGGTATCCTGGTGGACGGCGCCATCGTGATGACGGAGATGCTGCTGAAGCTGCGCGAGGAGGCCCCGGACAAGCCGCTGGACAGCCAGAAGGTCATCCGGCGGATCGCGGACGTGGCGAAGCCCATCTTTTTCTCCACGCTCATCATCATTGTTGCCTACATGCCGCTGTTCACCTTCGAGCGCATCGAGAAGAAACTGTTCACCCCGATGGCGTTCACGGTCGGCTATGCCCTGCTGGGCGCCCTCTCCGTGGCCCTGATCCTGATCCCGGGCCTGGCGTATTCGCTCTACCGCAAGCCCCAGAAGGTCTATCACAACAAGGTGATGGAACGCTTGACCGAGCGATACAAGCATAGTACGGCACGGGTGATGGACCGTCCCCGCGGCGTGTTCGTCCTGATCGCCGTCGTGCTCGTGGCCGTCGGCGTACTGGGTGTGACCGTGGGCAAGGACTTCCTGCCGAACCTGGACGAAGGCGGCATCTGGATCCAGGTGCAGACCCCGCCGGGCATCTCGCTGGAGAAGTCCACGCAGATGGCCAGTGACCTGCGCGCCCGGATGAAGCAGTTCGACGAAGTGACCTATGTCATGACCCAGGTCGGCCGGGACGATGAAGGCGCGGAGGCGTTCACTTCTTCGCATATCGAGTGTTGCATCGGCCTGAAGCCGTATTCGACCTGGAAGCGCGGCAAGACCAAGGAGGATCTGGTGGAGGAGATGTCCGCCGCCCTGCAGGAAATGCCCGGCTACCGGGCCGGCTTCTCCCAGCCCATCATCGACATGGTGATGGACCAGATCGCCGGTTCGCACAGCGACCTGGCCGTCAAGATCTACGGTGACGACCTCACGGGGGCGCGCCGCATCGCCGAAGAGGTGATGGCGGTCGTCGCGTCGATCCCCGGTGCGACGGACGTCATCATCGACCAGGAACCGCCGCTGCCGCAGCTCAAGATCACGGTGGACCGGGAGCGGATCGCCCAGTACGGGCTCAACGTGGCCGACGTGGCGGATCTCGTGGAGGTGGCCATCGGCGGCAAGGCCGTGTCAGAAGTGTATGTCGGCAGCAAGGTCTACGATGTCATCTGCCGCTACAACGAGGCTTCCCGGGACACCCCGGAGAAGATCGCTTCGCTGATGCTGATGACCCCGGACGGGGTGCCGGTCCCGGTGTCCGCCGTCGCGAAAGTGGAGACGGTGCTGGGTGCCAGCTTCATCGCGCGCGAGATGAACAGGCGCCACCTGACCGTGCGCCTGAACCTGCGCGGGCGCGACCTGACTTCCTATCTCGACGAGGCGCGCAGGCGCATCGCCGAAGAGGTGGACTATAACCATACGGACTTCCAGGTCCGCTGGGACGGGCAGTTCGAGAACCAGCAGCGCGCTTACCGGCGGCTTGCCATCATCATCCCGTTCGTGCTGGCCTTCATGTTCCTGTTGCTGTTCGGGGCCTTCGGGCGTTTCCGCCAGGCGGGGCTGCTGATCGGCCTGCTGCCGCTCGCGCTGCTGGGCGGCCTGCTGGCGCTGAACGTGCGGGGGATGACCTTCAACGTGTCGTCCGCCGTGGGCTTCATCGCCCTGTTCGGCCTGACGATCCAGAACGGCGTCATCATGATTTCCCACATCAACAGCCTGCGCCGGGACGGCGCGCCGCTCCGCGACGCCGTCGTCGATGGCGCCGCGCACCGGCTCCGCCCCGTGCTGATGACGGCTACGGTCGCCATCCTGGGCCTGCTGCCGGCGTCGCTCGCCACGGGCATCGGCTCCGACGTGCAGCGCCCGCTCGCGACCGTGATCGTGTACGGCCTGCTCTTCTCCACCATCATCACCCTGTACATCCTCCCGACGCTGTATTACCTGATGGAGCGCCGCCATGAGGACGAAACCGACGAAAACAAAGATGAAACGTATCTGTAGCCTTATCCTGGCGCTGTGCCCTTTCCTGCTGGCCGCGCAGCCGGTCGGGTACCGGGAATACATGCAGGCGGTGGCGAGCGACAACGCCACCCTGCTCGCAGAGAAGTACAACGTGGACATCGCCGCGGCGAACCTGCAGGCGGCCCGCGTGTTCAACGATCCGGAACTCTCCCTGGCTTTCTCCGACAACCAGGAGCGGACCCTGATGATGGGCCGCAGCTTCGAGGCCGGCCTGTCCTACGGTTTTTCGCTGGGCGGGGTGCGGCAGGCGCGCATCGGCGTGGCTGCCACGGAGCAGGCGCTGTCGGAAGCCGCCCTGGCGGACTTCTTCCGGCAGCTCCGCGAGGAGGCCACCGTGGCCTGGGCCGACGCCTGGGCCGCCCGGGAGCGGGAACGGATCAGCCGTTCGACTTCCGAGACCCTCTCCCGCGTCGCTTCCGCCGACAGCCTTCGCGCCGCGGTGGGGGAGATCCGTCGTTCGGACGCGGCGCAGTCCGCGCTGGAGGCGCTCACCCAGAAGGGGGAGTGGATGCAGGCGCGCGCCGACTACCGCAACGCTCTTTCCGCGCTGTCGCTGCTCGCCGGCGGCATGCCGGTCGGCGACCTCTCGGAGCAGGACCTGCCTGCTGCGGACGTGCCCTGTTCTCCCGGTGAACTGATGGATGTCGCGGAGCAGTCGCGCGCCGACCTGAAGGCCGCCGAGCTGTCCCACACCCTTTCGCAGAAGAACCTCGCGCTGGTGCGCGCCTCCCGGGCGATGGAGCTCGGCCTCGAGCTGGGCTATTCCTACAATACCGAGGTGCGCAACGAGATTGCCCCCGCACCCGCCTACAACGGGGTCACGGTCGGCGTGACCATCCCGCTCAAGTTCTCTTCGCTCAATCGCGGGGAACGGGCTGCGTCGGAGGCGTCGGTGGCGCAGGCGGAACGGTACCTGCAGGCGGCCCGACAGCAGGTCCGTTCGGAAGTCCTGCAGGCCTGGAACGCCTATGAGGCGGCCTGTGAGGTGGCGGAGCACTATGCCACGGACATCGTCTCCGGTGCCTATTCCATCCTGGAAGGCATGGAGTACGCCTATTCCCGCGGGGACGTGTCCCTGCTGGAACTGCTGACGGCCGTGCGTACCTACAACGACGTGGCGCTGTCCGCCGCGGAGGCGCAGGCGGCCCGGCTCGCCGCCGCCGCACACCTGCGCGCAGCCCTGGGGATCGAGTAGGTATTTCGCGTCGAAATACCTATCTTTGCCCCGTTATGCCTGATCTCGATTATTCCGCCCGCACGGGCCTGCTGCTCGGGGAAGACGTGCTCGCACGCCTGGGGGAGATCCGTATCCTGCTGTTCGGGGTCGGCGGCGTCGGAAGCTGGTGCGCCGAAGGGCTGGTCCGCTCGGGCGTAAAGCACCTGACGCTGGTGGACGCCGATGTGATCAGCGCCTCCAACGTGAACCGCCAGCTCATGGCGACGACGCGCACGGTGGGCCGGGTGAAGGTGGAGGCCTTGCGGGACCGCCTGCTGGAAGTCGCCCCCGATGCGGAGATCACGGCCCTGCAGAGGGTCTTTTCGGCCGAAACGGCCGGTGAATTCGCGATGGAGCAGTACGACTACATCCTCGACGCCATCGATTCCTTCAAGGACAAATGCGAGCTCATCCTGCGGGCGACGCGCACCCCGGCGGTGTTCTTCAGCTCGATGGGGGCCGCGCTCAAAGTCGATCCGACCCAGGTGCGCGTGGCGGAGTTCTGGAACGTCCGCGGGTGCCCGCTCGGCGCCGCCATCCGCAAGCGCTTCAAGCAGAACCACACCTGGCCGGGACACAAGTTCCGCTGCGTCTACGACGAGGAAGTGCTGCCCAACCGGGGCGGTGCCGGAGTGGCCGAGACGGAGCTGTTCTGCAAGGCACAGGTCAACGGTTCGCTCGTGCACATCACCGCCATCTTCGGGATGACGCTCTCCGGCCTGGTGATCCAGGATGTCTATCGAAAAGTCACCGCCTGATGGAGACGCTGGACATACGGAAAGGGGAGCAGGTGGCCCTGGTGGGCCCCAACGCTTCCGGCAAGAGCCGCCTGGCGGCCGCATTCGCTGGCCGCACCGGTGCGAAATACATCACCTTCCGCGACTCGTACGGGAGCTACGGCGACCGCAGTTTTTTCATGCAGCAGCGCTGGAACCTCTTCACCCTGGAAGGGGACCCGCCGTCGGCCGGGGAGCAGCTGCGCAAGGAGGCGCTCGCCAGCGACGACCCGCAGGCCGCGCTGTGCCGGCTGGATGAGCTGACCGCCCTGTTCGGCCTGTCTCCCGTGCTGGACGAGCCGCTGGTGACGCTTTCCTCCGGGGAGCTGCGCAAATTCCAGCTCACGCGCGCCCTGCTCGTCGGTCCGGAGATCCTGGTCGTCGATAATCCCTTCATCGGGCTGGATCCCCGTACGCGCGCTGCCTTGACGAAGCTGCTGGCCGACCTTTCCGCGACGACAACCCTCGTGCTGGTGCTGTCCCGCGTGGCGGAGATTCCGCCTTTCATTACGCACGTCATCCCCGTCACGGACGGGGCTGCGGGGGAGAAACTGCCCCGTGAAGCCTTCCTGGATGCGGTCCTGCCCCCGGCCGTCATCCGCATGCGCGGCGTGACGGTCCGTTTCGGGGAACGGGTGATCCTGGACCGGCTGGACTGGACGGTCCGGCAGGGGGAGCACTGGGCGCTGACCGGCGCCAACGGCAGCGGCAAGAGCACACTCCTGAGCCTGATCTGCGCCGACAATCCCCAGGCGTACGCCTGCGACATCGAACTCTTCGGACGCCCGCGCGGCACGGGGGAGACCATCTGGGACATCAAGCGCCACATCGGCTTCGTCAGTCCCGAGCTGCACCGGGCCTTCCAGGTGGACGCGCCCGCGCTCGACATCGTCACGAGCGGGCTTTTCGACACGGAAGGGCTGTTCCGGCATCCCACGGAGGAGCAGTTCGCCTGCGCCCGGCGGTGGATGGGGGAGTTCGGGATTGCGGAATTGGCGGAAAAGCCTTTCCTGCGGCTTTCCAGCGGGCAGCAGCGGCTGTGCCTGGTGGCCCGCGCCTTCGTCAAGGATCCGCCGCTCTATGTCCTGGACGAGCCGCTGCACGGCCTGGACGAGGCGCAGCGCCGCAGAGTCAAGAGCCTGCTGGACCGCTTCTGCGGCGCGCCCGGCAAGACCCTGCTGATGGTCACGCATTATCCCGAGGAATACCCCGCCTGCATCGACCACAGCCTGACGTTATAAAGGGGGCTCCGCCCCCTGTGACCCCTTGCGCCGCTCAGGTCCCTTTCCGACTTTGCGGGTGCAAAGTCCCGGGACCGCGGCGGTCCGCTGATGCGGACTTCGTTTCGTTCAGCGGGGACGGTTGTCCCACCAAGCGAAGAAATCGCGGATGGCGTCCTCCGGCGGGGTGTGCGGCAGTCCCAGTTCGCGTGTTGCCTTGCTGCAGTCATACCACTCTTCGATCATGATCTGCCGGACGTTGAGCGTGCATAGCATCGAGCGCATGCCCAGGGCCCGGACGAGGTCGCCGAGCCGCCCGGCGAAGCGCACCACCGGGTCGGGAAGGGTGAAGAAACGCTGCCGGTAGCCGCAGACCCGGGCTTGCAGGGCATAGAACTCTTTCAGCGTGAGGGACGTACCCGTCAGCAGGTAGCGCCCGCTCCCGCCGCGTTCCAGGGCGTTGCAGACGGCCGTGGCGGCATCCCGGACGTGCAGGAAGCTCTTCCCGCCGCCGGGGGCGGCCATCAGGGGCTTCCGCCAGGCGGCGAGCAGCAGCGTGCCGGAGGACGGTTTGGCATCGAACGCCCCTGCCATGAAGCCGGGATTGACGATGACGATGCGCCGCTCCGGATGCGCCGCCGCATGGCCGAGCAGGAGATCCTCCCCCTCTTTCTTGCTGATGGCATACAGCGAACGGTCGAAGGGCGGGGCAAAAGGCGCCGACTCGTCGGTGGGGTGCTCCCGGGGACCGGGCGCGATGGTGTTGGCCGTGCTGGTGTGCACCAGGGTGCGGATGCCGGTCGCATCCAGCACCCGGCAGAGCATGGCCGGCAGGTCCCGGTTGACCGGGTAGTAATCGTCCAGGCGCCGCAGGCTCATGTCCGTGGTGCCGGCGCAGTTGATGATGGCGCTGCAGCCCTCCGAAGCGGCCAGCAGGGTGCCGTAGTCCAGGAGGCTGCCGCGGCGGATCTCGGGCAGAAGACCCTCCGGACAGGCCTCGGGCAGCAGTCGGGAGCCCGCGCGCAGCAGCACGCGGACGGCCTCCCCGCGCTCAAGGAGAAGCCGGAGGACGTTGTGGCCGAGGAGGCCGGAGGCACCGAGCAGAAGGACCATCGCTTAAGGAAATTCAGACAGCCCAAATTTACGCAAAAATTGGCAGAAGCCGGAAAAAGCGCTACATTTGTGAACACATAACCCGTAATGTAGATACCAAGATGCAAACCATCAGCCCCGCAGTCCGCTATATCGGCGTCGACGACAAAGACTTAGACCTGTTCGAAAGCCAATACCTCGTCCCGGAAGGGATGTCCTATAACTCCTATGTCATCCTGGATGACCGGATCGCCGTGATGGACACGTCAGACGCCCGCACGGCGGACACCTGGCTGCAGAATCTGGAGGAGGCGCTCCAGGGCCGCAAGCCGGACTACCTGGTCGTCCACCACATGGAGCCGGACCATTCCGCCTGCGCTGCTGCGCTCCTGCAGAAGTACCCTTCGCTGACGCTCGTGGCGACGGCAGCGGCCCTCAAGATGCTCCCGCAGTTCTTCCCGGGCATCGCCCTGGAGGGCCGCACGCGTGCCGTGGGCGAGGGGGACACCCTGCCGCTCGGCGCGCACACCCTGCGCTTCCTGCTGGCTCCGATGGTCCACTGGCCCGAGGTGATGGTCAGCTTCGAGGAGAGCGAGAAGATCCTTTTCAGCGCCGACGCCTTCGGCAAATTCGGCGCCCTGGAGCTCACCGGCGGCTTCTGGTGCACGCCCGACTATGACTGGGCCTGCGAGGCGCGCCGCTATTATTTCAACATTTGCGGCAAATACGGCGCCCAGGTGCAGCGCCTCCTCGCGAAAGTCGCCCCGCTGGGCGTGCAGACCATCTGCCCGCTGCATGGCCCCATGCTCCGCGACACCCTGGCCGAAGCTCTCCAGCTCTATCAGACCTGGAGCAGCTACGGCGTGGAGACGCCCGGCGTGTTCGTGGCGTATGCCTCCATCCATGGCGGCACGGCCGAGGCCGCGGAGAAGTTCGCGGAGATCCTCCGCGCGAAGGGCTGCCCGAAGGTGGCCACCTCGGACCTGACCCGGGACGACCTCGCCGAGGCCATCGAAGACGCGTTCCGCTACAAGACGCTGGTGGTCGCCGCCGCATCCTACGACGCCGGACTTTTCCCGCCGATGCACGATTTCCTGTGGCACCTGCAGATCAAGGGCTGGCAGAAGCGCCGCGCCGCCGTCATCGAGAACGGCAGCTGGGCGCCCAGCGCCGGGCGCGTCATGCAGGAGATGTTCTCCGTCATGAAGGACGTGGAGCTCGTCGGGGAAAAGGTCACCATCCGCAGCCGCATGCAGGACAGCGATCTTCCGGCCCTGGAAGCCCTCGCAGACGCCGTCCTGGCCTGAGAAGCTATTCCTTGCTGCCGCCCAGCCAGGCGAGGGAACTCGTCTCGCCGGCTATCCACACCACGTCGCCGGTCCCGAACTTGAAGTCCGGTTTGGGATTGGTGATGAATTCGCCTTCGTGCAGCACGCTGATGACCATGCAGCGGTAGTCGCGCAGGTTGGTGGTGCGGAGCGTCTGCCCGGTGAGGTAGGAGTCTTCCTTGAGCGAGACGCTCATCACTTCGAATTCCGGGTCGCTTCCCTGCGGGTCGGCGGGAGCGGCGGACGCTTCGAGCATCGTGCGCAGCTGGCTGATCTGGCTGGTGGTGCCTACGGCCAGCAGGTGGTCATGCGGGAAGATCTGCTCGCCGCCGGAGGGGATGTTGATGCTGCGGGAGCCGCGCTGGATCTTGATGATGTTGGCGCCGGTCTCGGCGCGGAAAGGGATCTCCCTGAGCGGTTTGCCGGCAAAAACGGAGTCGGGGGAGACCTCGAGCAGTTCGAGGTGGACGTCGTAGCCCGACATCTTGCTGCGGACGGAGGTGGTCACCGGGCGGCGGCGCTTTTCGGCTTCTTCCTTCTCATTGAGGTTGCTCAGGAAGCGCGACTCCAGGAAGGAGTAGCGGTGGTGCATCGTCCGCCGCGCGGTCAGCACGAAGATGATCCCGCCGAGAATGATCAGGACGACGGTCCATCCGGCCAGGTGGAAATGGCTGGCGATGGCGCTGAGCACGAACGAGATGGCGATGAAGGTGCGGGTGAGCACCAGCCCGGCGAGCGGCCACTTGTTGCTGTTCTTCTCCGTAAGGAGCTTCCGTGCGGAGGTGTTGATGGAGCCGGAGCTGATGGCCAGCCCGTACAGGAAGGGGGACATCAGCGCCAGGGTCACGACGACCACGGCGAGGTTCAGCAGGAAAGGGCTCAGATCCGGAAGCAGCCGGACGGCGAGGGGCTCCAGGAACTGCTTGGAGCCGATCATGATGGCCACCAGGACGACGCCGTAAAGCAGGATCCGCGTAAAGTAGGCCTTCAGCAGTTTCTTCCACTCGCTCTGTTCTGCGACGGTGGTGCGCGTGTCCCGCTCCTGGGCGGCCAGGCGGGCGACCCATCGGTCGGGCAGGATCTTGAGCAGGCCGCGGTGCGCCGGCTCCGCGAGCTTGATCATGTATGGGGTGGTGAAGGTGGTGATGACCGATACGGCGATGATGACCGGGTAGATGAAGTCGCGCATCACCCCGAGGCTCACGCCCACGCCGGCGATGATGAAACCGAATTCGCCGAGCTGGGCGAGGCTGAATCCGGTGTGGACGGCGTTCTGCAGGCCGCCGCCGGTCATCAGGATGCCCGCGCCGGCAAACAGGATGTGGCTGAGCATCACGATGAGCGTGATGATGAGGATGGTCAGCCAGTGTTCCGCGATTACGGAAGGTGCGACCATCATGCCCACGGAGATGAAGAAAATGGCACCGAACAGGTCCTTGATGGGGGCGACCAGGCGGTCGATGTGTTCGCTCTCGACCGTCTCTGCGAGGATCGAGCCCATCACGAAGGCGCCGAGCGCGGAGGAGAAGCCCACGGTCTCGGCGAGCGCGACCATGCCGAAGCACAGGCCGATGCTCACGACCAGGAGGATCTCGTCGTTGAGGAAACGGCGGGCGCGCTTGAGGACGGTGGGAATGACATAGATACCCACCAGGAACCACAGGATCAGGAAAAATGCCAGTTTGGCAAGGTTGAAGAGCATTTCGCCGCCGGCAAAACGGTTGGACACCGCCATGGTCGAAAGCAGCACCATGAGCAGGATCGCGATGAGGTCTTCGACCACGAGCGTGCCGAAGACCATCCCGGCCCAGGGCTTGCCTTTGAGGCCCATGTCGTCATAGGACTTGAGCACGACCATCGTGGAGGACATCGACAGCAGCCCGCCCAGAAAGACGCTCTCCATGCTTGTCCAGCCCATGGCCTGGCCGACCACGAAACCGAGCACGAACACGCCCAGGAACTTGCTTCCGGCGGTCACGATGGCGCTGCTGCCCACCTTGAGGAGCTTCTTGAAGCTGAACTCCAGGCCCAGGCCGAACATCAGGAAGATGATGCCGATGTCCGACCATTGTTTCACCGTCTCTTCGGAAGCGATGCCGGGGAACCAGGAGATGTGCGGGCCGATCAGGAAGCCTGCGATGATATAGCCCAGGATCAGGGGCTGCTTGAGGGCCTTGGAGATGATGGTGAAAAGGCCGGCCGACACGAGGATGACCGCCAGGTCCCGCACGAGGTTCAGTTCTTCGGACATATGTACAAAGATAGCAAAAAAACCGTCATTCCGGGTTTACCCCGGATTCTCTCTTGCAAAAATGCCGGCAATTCGATAGATTTGCAAGAAAGCAATTTACATTTTCCATGAAAGATTTTAAATTCTACGCTCCGACACAGGTCGTGTTCGGCGAGCATTCCGAAGAGCAGGTCGCGGACCTGGTCAAGAAATATGGCGGCCACAAGGTCCTGGTCCATTATGGCGGCAAGAGCGCCGTCAAGTCCGGGCTGCTGGACAAGATCTGCAACTTGCTGAAGGAGGGCGGCCTGGAAGTCGTCCGGCTGGGCGGCGTCGTGCCCAATCCGCGCCTGTCCCTGGTCCGTGAAGGGATCGCCCTGTGCCGCCGCGATGGCGTCGATTTCCTGCTGGCCGTCGGCGGCGGCAGCGTCATCGATTCCCTGAAGGCGATCGGCTACGGCGTACCCTATGACGGGGATGTCTGGGACATCTACACCGGCAAGGCCGAACCGAAGACCTCCCTGCCCGTCGCGAGCGTGCTGACCATCCCCGCCGCCGGCAGCGAGATGAGCGACAGCAGCGTCATCACCAATGAGGACGGCGACTACAAGATCGGCTATTCCAACGACATCTGCCGCCCCAAGTTCGCCATCATGAACCCCCGCCGCACCTTCACCCTGCCGCCTTACCAGACGGCCGCCGGCGTCACGGACATCATGATGCACACGATGGAGCGCTATTTCTCGCATGACAACGACATGACCTTCACGGACGCCATCGCGGAGGCGCTGCTGCGTACGATGAAGCAGTGCGTCTTCGCGGTCCTGAAAAATCCGGAGGACTATCGCAACCGCGCCCAGATCATGTGGGGCGGCAGCATCGCCCACAACGACCTGACCGGCTGCGGCATGCAGGGCGACTGGGCCACGCACCAGCTGGAGCACGAGCTCAGCGGCATGTTCGACGTCACGCACGGCGCCGGCCTGGCGGCCGTATGGCCCGCCTGGGCCCGTTACGTGTACAAGGAAGACGTGAGCCGCTTCGTGCGTTTCGCCGTGAACGTAATGGGCGTCCCCAACGATTTCTCCGACCCGGAGGGGACGGCGCTCCGCGGCATCGAGGCCGTCGAGGACTTTTACCACGCCATCGGCATGCCCGCCCGCATCCATGAGCTGCTGGGCCGCGACGTCACCGATGAGGAGATCCGCGAGATGGCGCGCAAATGCAGCCGGGACGGCAGGATCACCGTCGGCAACTTCAAGGTGCTCGCCCGCGAAGACATGGAAGCCATCTACAAACTTGCCCGATAATGAAAAAGCTCTTCCTCCTGCTGGGAGCCCTGCTCTGCGCCACCGTCCTCTTCGGCCGCAGCCGGATCGTCGGCGAGACCCTCACCAGCAAAAAGCTGGGGCAGGCCGTCAGCGTCAACGTTTATCTGCCGGACGGATTTGAAGCCTCCAGTGCGACCTATCCCGTCCTGTACCTGCTGCACGGCCTCAACGGAGACCATACGGACTGGCCGGACAAGGGGGGCGTCAAGGCGGTCCTCGACGAGTTGATCGGCACGGGCGAAGCCGTCCCGATGGTGGTCGTGATGCCTCGGGCCGGAGATCCCGACGCCCACCGTTATCAGAACGGCTATTTCAACGTGCGGAACTGGCCCTTCGAGGACTTTTTCTTCGGGGAGCTGATCCCGGCGATGGAGTCGAAGTACCATTGCGGCGGCTCCAAGGCGCGGCGCGCCATCTCCGGCCTGTCGATGGGCGGTGGCGGCAGCGTTGCCTATTGCCAGACGCATCCCGACATGTTCTCGAGCTGCTATGCCATGAGCCCCTGGCTGGACAACAAGAAGGACGAGGTGCGGATGCCTGCGGACAAGGACGACAGGCTGTATCTGACGGGTGCTTCCGTGCGGGAGCATTCCGCCCTGGATTTCATGGACAAGGCGGACAAGACCGCCGTGGAGGCCCTTCGCGGCGTGAAGTGGTTCGTGGACTGCGGCGACGACGACTTCCTGCTTCACCAGTCCATGGACTTCTATTCCAAGATGCGGGCGAAGAACGTCAAGTGTGAATTCCGGGTCCGCAACGGTACCCACAGCTGGGAATACTGGCACACGGCGCTGCGCCAGTCCCTTCCGTTCGCCTCGCAGAATTTCGGACGCTGAGGGGGGATTGAACCCGGCTAGAGGACCGGACCTTCGGCAGGGTTCTCCTTCTCCGCCCGTTCGACCCAGGGCCTGAAAAACAGCTCTATATGGTTGTAGGATTTGATGGCCAGGTCCTTGATCTTGCTTCCGTACCAGCGGGCGTCGACCTTGTCGCCCGAGTCGTATTCCATGTGGATGCGGTGGGCATAGCCGCCGGTGATGGGCTCCTCGTAGTTGTAGCCGTCCAGCTTATAGACTTTGTTGCTCTGCAGCCATTCCTGCAGGGAGGCGATTTGTTCGGGCTGGACCGGATATTCCTCGTGGATCTCGGGGTCGCCGAAGCGGTTGCTTTCACGCAGCACGACCACAACCTTGGGCTCCGTACCCGGGTCAGCGATCAGTTCGCAGTATTCCTTGCCCAGACCGGCGGAGCCGCTGCTTGAATAGCTGCAGTAAATCAGTTTCCCTTTGGGGGCCTTTGCCTGGCAGGCGGCAAGACCGAACAGTCCGATGGCCATAATCAGGAAGATTTTGTAGATAGTTCTCATTACGGGGTTGTGATTGACGCCCAAAGATAAGAATTTTCGTTGGTGAAAATGTAGAGAAATAGCATTATATTTGCAGACAGCGAAGATAAAAGCTGATGAATATGCGCAAATTGATCCTTTCCCTGATGGCCCTTGCGCTCTGCGCAGGCGCTTTCGCACAGCAGGGCACGTGGTTCTGCAGCAAGCTCGGCGCGAAGTTGAGCTATACCCGCACGGGTGCGGCCCAGACCGAGAGCTACCAGTATGTCGTGACCGGCATCACCCAGGCCGGTGACAAGACCACGATCACCTTCCAGACCATCATTCCCGGGGTGGACAGCCCCAGGGACTGCCAGGTCTGGACGGAGGGAGGCTGGTTCCATATGGACCTGAATTCCGTGATGGGACAGTATGGCGACGCCATGGGCGCCACGGGCAACGCCCCGCTGGTGCCGGAGAACCCCACGGCGGGCCAGAAACTGGCGGACTGCTCGGTGGAGATCCCCGGCATCCTGACCACGGCGAGCTTCAGCAATGTCCGCATGAGCCGCAGGGAGACCGTGACCGTGCCGGCCGGCACCTTCGACTGCTGGGTGCTGGAGTACGCGACGGATTCGAAGATGGCCATCGTGAAATCCCAGTCCCGCACTGAGACCTGGCTGGCCAGGGGCG